>Ga0222712_10001798_pt1 | contig 25692 bp, 23 predicted proteins | sample C33_657DmetaG_FD_165043 | JGI IMG/M metagenome (GOLD analysis project Ga0222712, IMG submission 165043) | Estuarine water microbial communities from San Francisco Bay, California, United States - C33_657D | ecosystem: Environmental > Aquatic > Marine > Unclassified | place: USA: California... | reverse complement strand
AGGTATCAAGCTCAAGCTCACCCACGCACGCGAGGCCACCACACTTCGTCGCCGCGCAGGTGGATATGCCCATGCGCGGCAGTTCAAACGTTTGAAGGCGGTGCTGCGCCGGCAGCGGACCATCCTTGGGATCGTCTTGCGAGAGGTACAGCGCAAGATGAGCGCACTGCCCCAGGCTGCGCGGGACAAGCTCGCCCATTGGATGGCCCTGGCTGAGCGCATCCGCACCCAGCGGCCCAAGGACAAGAACAAGTTGTATGCCCTGCATGCGCAAGAAGCCGAGTGCATCAGCAAGGGCAAGAGCCGCAAGCCCTACGAGTTCGGCGTCAAAGCGAGCATCGCGGTCACTCACAAACAAGGCCTGATCGTCGGAGCCCGGACGTTCCCCGGCAACCCCTATGACGGCCATACCTTGGCCGAACAAATCGAGCAAACCACGAACCTGCTACAGGACCTGAAGGTCAAGCCCACCACGGCCATCGTTGATCTCGGTTACCGCGGTGTGGATCACCTGGTGCCAGCGCAGATCATCCACCGCGGCCGATTCAAGACCCTGAGTGCCCAGCAGCGCAAATGGCTCAAGCGCAGACAGGCCGTCGAGCCGGTGATTGGACATCTCAAGGCCGATCACAGGATGGACAGGTGTTGGCTCAAGGGGTCAGAGGGCGATGCGCTGCACACGGTGCTGTGCGCAGCCGGGTTCAACTTGCGGTGGCTGCTGCGAGCTATTGCCCGCTATGGACTCAAGGCTGTTTATTTGTGCCTCATCTGGGTAGCCGGTATCGTGGCCACCGCCGTGAAATGGACAACTGGTCACCGCCAAAACGGCAGCCTGCGACTCGCACATGCTGCGGGATGAATTTTGCAACGCCGACTACTGACAAGCGGCAAAGCGTGATTGCAATCGCAGGGCATCAGTCTGAGAAGGCGAATAAAAAGGTGACCATGCATGCGCGGTCTAGCGCCTTGAACACTTCGAGGCGGCAGCCCGAGGATTTGCAACTCAGCTCAGACTGAATGCCCAAAGCAAGCGAGTATGCCGACTCCTGTTATACAGGGCCCACCGTTCACTGAAAGGCATGCAGTCATATTACAAATTTCTCTGAATAGTGTAATTAAGACAATCAACTTTAACCCTGTCGGTGGTTCCCTGTCCAATAGCATTGTCTGCCAAGGTTTTACCTTTATCTAACAGGAACGAGCGATTTGGGAGGAAAGGCCCAAACTTATTGATTATCCTTTGATAATCTTGAGTGCTTATTTTGCTGTTTTTATTCAGGTAATCTACGTTATGGAGGCATTTGGACGCAATTATTTGCAGCTTCTCTTGATTCGTATATTCTCCCTGATTGTTTTGAGCGTACAAATTTGCATTAAGTAAGAAAGTGAAACCCAGAATTGCGGTTGCTTTTTTCATAATAAACACCTTGGTTTTGATCAAGCTGAAAGTCAAGCAAGTAATTTAATTCGATTATAGAATTGGGCCAAGTAAAATACCCGATAATTATTTAACCCCGGGCCCAAAAAATCAACGTCTTAGTACCTGAATCCGTGACCTGAAGGTCGAAATATGTTGATTTCCCCATTGAAATCAACGACTTAGCCCGCATGTAATGCTCACCCAGAAGGTGAGCCCCAACATGACCGACTTTTTGATCAAAAAACTGCCCTACGACCTCAGCTCGCATGCCGGACTGGCGTTCATCGGCAAGTACCTCAGACGCATCAACGTCAATGCGCTGATCGATCCGAAGTTTCCGGTGCGCTCGGGCATCGCCAACAGCGAGGTCCTCAAAAGCTACCTCGCGTTGCTGTGCTTGGGCAAGAGCGACTTTGATGCGATTGAGGGCTTTCGAGACAACGCCTTCTTCAAGCGTGCGCTGGGCCTGGGCAGCGTTCCTTCGAGCCCGACGCTGCGCCAGCGCATGGACGCGCATGCGCCATCTTGGTTTGAGTTGGCGCCGCAAATGAACCAGGCGCTGCTGGCCAGCCGTATCAACGGGCAGCCCATCGACTTTGGCGCCCTGGCTTGCGGCTACACCCCAGTCGATCTCGATACCTTTGCGATGGACAACGGCGGCACCCAAAAAGAGCTGGTCGGTCGCACCTACGCCGGCATTGATGGTTATTGCCCGCTTGTGGTCTACCTGGGAAGCCTGGGCTATTGCCTGGAGCTGGCCCTGCGCCCGGGCGTGCAGCACTCGGCCGCCGAGAGCGCGTACAACTTTGAGCGCGCCTTGCCGATGGCCGCCAGCTTGGTGTCCACGCCTTTGCTGGTGCGTGCGGACTCGGGCTTTTGTTCTTTGAAGCTGATGCAAGAAATCACCGCGCAGGCCAACGCGCTCGAGCGCGAAATCTCTTTCATCATCAAGTGGAACCCGCGCAGAGCGCCGGTGGAGTCCATTGCCGCAGGCAAAGCGGCTGACGCTGGCGCGGTGTGGACGAGCGAGCGCGCTGGCAAGCGCGAATGCCTGTGGCAAGAGGCGCTGACGCTGGAGTGCGTCGCCAGCCTGGCCAGCCCGGCGCGCCGGGTCTACCGCTTGACTGAGCGCAGCATCGACAAGCATGGCAACGCATTGCTGCTGCCTGAGTACACCCCACCTTGGAGGGCTGGACGACGACACTGCCCGAGAAGTTCAGTGCGGCACAGGTCATTGAGCTGTACTGCGACCACGCCACGCACGAGCAGTTTCACTCGGAGTTCAAAACCGATATGGATCTGGAGCGTCTGCCCAGCGGGAAATTTGACACCAACTACCTGATCTGCCAGCTCGCTGCGGTGGCCATGAATTTGCTGCGCTTGATTGGACAAAACACCTTGAACGAGCCCGACGCGCCGGTGCGCCACGCGGCCAAGCGCCGGCGCATCAAGACGGTGATGCAAGAGCTGATGTTCAAAGCCGCCCGCATGCTCCACCACGCCGGACGCTGGGTCTTGGGGCTCGCTGAGAGTGACCGGGGATTTGCGGTGTTTGAGCGGCATTACGGGCAACTGAGCACGGCGTAGCTGTACGAGCCCAAGACCGATGAAAAATGGAGCACTTAGCTTGCCCGCAGTTGCCGGGCAGGGATGGCCATCGGCCAAATTAGGCGCATTCACAGAAAAACCTACGGCAAGACCACGCGGCAGCGCTGCCTGAGCGGGAAATTTGGTGTTGGGGCGCGGAATCACGGGATATTGCGCGATGAGTTGAGGAATTCGGTTGGAATTAACTCGGGGCGGGTTGGGGTCACGGATTCAGGATCAATCGTTTACGCGCCAAAAGTCACTCCCACTCAATCGTGGCCGGCGGCTTTGAGCTCACGTCATAGGTCACTCGGTTGATGCCACGCACCTCGTTGATGATGCGGCCTGAGACTTTCTTGAGCAGGGCGTAGGGCAGCTCGGCCCAGTCGGCGGTCATAAAGTCGCTGGTCTGCACCGCGCGCAGGGCCACCACGTAGTCGTAGGTGCGGCCGTCGCCCATCACACCCACGCTCTTGACCGGCAGGAAAACAGTAAAAGCCTGGCTGGTCAGGTCGTACCAGCTCTTGCCGCTGTGGCTGTCGAGGGTAGTGCGCAATTCTTCGATGAAGATCGCATCGGCTCGGCGCAGCAGGTCGGCGTATTCCTTCTTGACCTCACCCAGGATACGCACCCCCAGACCCGGCCCGGGAAAGGGGTGGCGGTAGACCATATCGCGCGGCAGGCCCAGGGCCACGCCGAGCTCGCGCACCTCGTCCTTGAACAGGTCGCGCAGCGGCTCCAGCAGTTTCAGGCCCAACTGCTCGGGCAGGCCGCCCACATTGTGGTGGCTCTTGATGGTCACCGCCTTCTTGCTATTGGCACCGCCGCTTTCAATCACGTCGGGGTAGATGGTGCCTTGGGCCAGGAAGGTGGCGCCCTTGTGACCGCTACCCCCTGCTTTGAGCTTAGCCGCCTCAGCCTTGAACACATCGACAAACAGACCGCCGATGATCTTGCGCTTGTGCTCGGGCTCGCTCACGCCGGCCAGCTTGCCTAGGAAAAGATCGCTGGCGTCGACCCGGATGACCTTGGCATGCAGACGCCCTTCGAACATCTCCATGACCATGTCGCCTTCATTGAGGCGCAGCAGCCCGTGATCGACAAACACGCAGGTCAGTTGGTCCCCAATGGCGCGGTGAATGAGCGCGGCCGCCACCGAGGAATCGACGCCGCCGGAAAGACCCAGGATGACTTCCTCGTCGCCCACCTGCGCACGAATTCGGGCCACCGCCTCGTCGATGTAGTTGCCCATGATCCAGTCGGGGCGCGTGCCGCAGATGCCCAGCACAAAGCGCTCAAGCAGCGCCCTGCCCTGCAGCGTGTGCGTGACCTCGGGGTGGAACTGCACCGCGTAAAAGCGGCGCGCCTCGTCGGCCATGCCGGCAATCGGGCAACTGGGCGTGCTGGCCATGACTTTGAAGCCCGGCGGCAATGCGGTCACCTTGTCGCCATGACTCATCCACACCTTGAGCATGCCGTGGCCCTCGGTGGTGGAGAAATCTTCGATGCCTTTGAGCAATTCGGTGTGTCCGTGCGCACGCACCTCGGCGTAGCCGAATTCACGGGTGTTAGAGCCTTCGACCTTGCCGCCTAATTGGTTGGCCATGGTCTGCATGCCGTAGCAGATGCCCAGCACCGGAAAGCCCAGCTCAAACACCGCATCGGGCGCGCGGTCGTCCACTTCGTATACGCTGGCGTGGCTGCCTGAGAGGATGACTCCCTTGAGCTGGCCGTCTGCTGCGAATTGGCGCACCCAGTCGCTGCTGACGTCGCAGGGGTGGACTTCGCAATACACATGGGCTTCGCGCACCCGGCGGGCGATCAGCTGTGTGACCTGGGAGCCGAAGTCGAGGATGAGGATTTTTTGGTGGGACATGGGCATGGTTTTCGATTCAGGCCGGGGGCGCAAACACCGCTTGCAGCGCTCTTAGGGTTTTTTCAAGGGTGCTGGAGTGCAGGGTTCCAACCTTTTTGCGCAGGCGCACCTTGTCCAGGGTTCGGATCTGGTCGAGCAGGATCAGCCCCTGCTTGTTCTGGAAGGTCAGTGGAATGCGAAAGGCCGCGGCGCGCGCACCCGTGGTCATGGGCGCCACGATCACAGTTTTGAGATGCTGGTTGAGTTCCGGCGGCGAGATGACCACGCACGGCCGAGTCTTCTGGATCTCACTGCCCACTGTCGGATCGAGCGAGACCAGCCAGATGTCCCCGGTATCCACCGTGGCATTCACCAGCGCAGCTCCGCATCGGCCTCATTGGCAAACTCGGGCCAGACCGGGGCCTCCTCGGGCTCGGCGGCCAGGCGTTGTGCGTCCTCGGCCCAGCCGGCGCGTGGGTGCGGCTTGCTGGGGCGGATTTCAATCACGCCCTTGTTCAGCGTCAGCTCGGCGGTCTCGCTCAGGCCGGCTTCGAGCAGCAGCGGTTTGGGAATCAGCACCCCATGGGAATTGCCCATCTTGCGGATTGCGACTTGCACTTCTCAGCCCTCAGTTAGCACAATGTTATCACCATAGACCGCCACCCAAAACGCTGGGAACAGCCCTGAGGAAGCCCGACCACCAGCGCCTTCAATCGGCCCGGTAATTCGGCGCTTCCTTGGTGATCTGCACATCATGCACATGGCTCTCGCGGATGCCGGCCGAGGTGATCTCGACAAACTCGGCCTTGTCGTGCATCTCGTCGATGGTGCCGCAACCGCAGTAGCCCATGCTGGCGCGCAGACCGCCGGCCATCTGAAAAATGATGGCGACCACCGAGCCCTTATAGGGCACGCGGCCTTCGATGCCTTCGGGCACCAGCTTGTCGGCATTGGGGTTGCCGGTGCTGGACTCCTGAAAGTAGCGGTCGGCGCTGCCCTGCTGCATGGCGCCGATCGAACCCATGCCGCGGTAGCTCTTGTAGCTGCGACCCTGGTAGAGCACGATCTCGCCGGGCGCCTCTTCGGTGCCGGCAAACATGCCGCCCATCATCACGGTACTGGCACCAGCGGCTATGGCCTTGGCAATGTCACCCGAATAGCGGATACCGCCATCGGCGATCAGCGGCACGCCGGTGCCTTTGAGTGCGGTGGCGACGTTGTCGATGGCCATGATCTGCGGCACACCCACGCCAGCGACGATGCGGGTGGTGCAGATGGAGCCCGGGCCTATGCCCACCTTGACCGCATCGGCCCCGGCCTCGACCAGAGCCAGCGCGGCCGCGCCGGTGGCAATGTTGCCGCCAATCACATCGACCTGCGGGTAGTTGCGCTTGACCCAGCGCACCCGCTCGATCACGCCTTTGCTGTGGCCGTGGGCGGTATCGACCACGATGGCATCGACACCGGCCTTGACCAGCGCCTCCACCCGCTCCTCGGTACCCTCGCCGACGCCGACGGCTGCGCCCACGCGCAGCCGTCCCGCCGAATCACGCGCGGCGTTGGGGAAATTGAGCTGCTTGGTGATGTCCTTGACCGTGATCAGACCCTTGAGCTCAAAAGCCTCGTTGACCACCAGCAGGCGCTCGAGCTTGTGCTTGTTGAGCAGGTGCTTGGCCTGCTCGGGCGTGGTGCCTTCAGGCACGGTGATCAGGCGCTCGCGTGGCGTCATGATTTCGCTGACCTTCTGGTCGTAGCGGGTCTCAAAGCGCAGATCGCGGCCGGTGACGATGCCCACCACCTTGCCGCCATCGACCACCGGGAAACCCGATACGCCCAGCTCGTCGCTCAGCGACATGACCTGGCGCACGGTGGCGCTCGGCGTGATCACCACCGGGTCGCGCAGCACGCCCGATTCATAGCGCTTGACCTTGGCCACCTGCGCCGCCTGCTCCTGGGCGGTGAGGTTTTTGTGCACGATGCCGATGCCGCCCTCCTGGGCGATGGCAATGGCCAGCCTGGCTTCGGTCACGGTATCCATGGCCGCCGAAACCAGGGGCAGGTTCAAGCGCACATTGCGGGATAACTGGGTGGAAAGTCGGGCGTCCTTGGGCAGGACTTGGGAGTAGGCGGGGACCAGTAAGACGTCGTCAAAGGTCAGCGCTTTGCCGAGGAGGCGCATGGGGGATCTCCAAAAAATCGATTGTACCTATGGCGCTCGCCCCTGCTTGGACCCCGGCCGCCTTGAAGCCACCTTCGGCCTGGGTCCGGCGCTCAGTAGCCTGGCTTGGCGCCCGGCCTGCGCTTGGCAAACAGGCCTGCAGTGCGGGCGCCCTGCCCCTTGAAGCGCTCGCGACGGGCCACCTTGGGGTCGACCCGCAGCGGCCGGTAGACCTCCAGCCTATCGCCGTCCTGCAAGGCGGCGGCAGGCGTGCAGCGGCGCCCCCAGATGCCCAGCAGCCAGCCGGGAGCGTCCGGTGCCCCGCCATCCTGCAGGCTGATACCGCAGGCCTGCAGCGCCTGGCTGGCCCGGGCGCCCTCGGGCAGATCGATTTGGAATTCCTGAACCTGGCGCGCAGCCAGGCAGTGGGCGACAGTGATGCGCATGGCTATCTGGATTACGCCGCCCTTCAGCTGGCGTCGTAAACCTGGTTGGCGCGCTTGACGAAGGCATCGACCAGGCTACCGGCGATCTTGTCGAACACCGGGCCAACCAAAGTGGCCAGGGTCAGGCTGCTGAAGTCGTAGCGCAGGCTGAAGTCGATCTTGCAGGCGCGCTGGCCTTCGCCTAGGGGCGTGAAGTCCCACTGCCCTTCGAGCTTGGAAAACGGGCCTTCGACCAATTCCATCAGGATCTGCCGGCCGGCCACATGGGCATTGCGGGTGGTAAAGCCCTGCCTTATGCCGCCAAAGGAAATGCCGACCCGCGCCGTCATGGCCTGCTCCTCGTGGCTGAGCACACTGGCCTGGTCGCACCAGGGCAGAAATTGGGGGTAGCTGTCCACATCCGTCACGAGCGAAAACATCTCATCGGCGCTGAACCAGATCAGTACGGACTTGTGAACGGTTTTCATACAATCGGCAGTTCTTTCCATTGTATGACCCGGTGGACAAGCCACCTCGCATGACCCAAAAACCCACCGACAAACGCAAGCGTGAACCCGCCAACGGCGGACGTATCGCCGAGAACAAGCGCGCCCTTTTCAACTACCACATCGAGGAGCGCTTCGAGGCAGGCATGGTGCTGGAGGGCTGGGAGGTCAAGGCGGTGCGCGCCGGCAAGGTTCAGTTGACTGACGGCTATGTGGTCATCAAGGACGGCGAGCTTTTCATCATTGGCTGCCAGATCAATCCGCTGGGTACCGCCTCTACCCATGTCAGGCCCGACTCGGTGCGCACCAAAAAGCTGCTGATGCACAAGGACGAGATCCGGCGCCTGGTGGGCAAGACCGAGCAAAAAGGCTACACCCTGGTGCCGCTGAACCTGCACTGGAAGGCCGGCCGCATCAAATGTGAAATTGCCCTGGCCAAGGGCAAGGCTGAGCACGACAAGCGCGACAGCATCAAGGAGCGCGAGGGCAAGCGCGAGGTCGAGCGCGCGATGAAGTCGCGCCAGCGCTAAGGCTTTGGCCTGCTTGGCTCAGCGCAGGTGGCGCAGCGGGTGCGCCTCGGGCGCCACCGGGCTGATGAAAAACTGCGCCACCTCCGCCGGGTCAACATCGGCAATATGTGCCGGCTTCCAGCGCGGCTGGTGGTCCTTGTCGACCGCCAAAGCGCGTATGCCTTCCACCGTCTCGCTGTCAGCCACCGGGCGGTGGTGAAAGCAGCGCCAGACCATGTCCCACTCCATCCGCAGTTCGTCAGCCAGATCCATGCGGCGCGCCCGCCGGATTTGCTCGAGCGTGACATGCAGCATCAGCGGCGAACGCTCGCGCAAGGCTGCCGCGGTCTGCTGGCTCAGCGCATCACTGCCAGCATCGAGCGCAGCCAGAATCTGCGCCACCGTGGGCAAGCTGAAAGCGGCCTGCAAAGCCGGCGCAAGCGTGGCGCCGGCGCCAGTGTCAGGCAGGCGCTCCTTCAGGAAGGACAGGGCTTGCTCAGCGCTCACAAAGGCGGTGCTGGCCAGGCTTTGCCAGAGCCCGGCCTGCTCGCTCGCGGCCATGCGCGCATCGGCCAGGCCATAGGCAATGGCCGCATCGGCGGCAATCACCTCGCCGGTCAAGGCCAGATACTCGCCAACCGCGCCCGGGCAGCGGCTGAGAAAGTGACCGCCCCCGACGTCCGGGAACAGGCCTATCTTGGTCTCGGGCATGGCCATCTTGGTTTTTTCGGTCACGATGCGCAGGGCGATGCCCTGGCACAGGCCCATACCGCCACCCATGACCACCCCGTCCATGAAGGCCACGATGGGTTTGCCATAAGTCTGTATCAGGTGGTTGAGCGCGTATTCCTGGGTGAAAAAATCATCCAGAGCGCTGTCACCCGCTTTGGCGGCGTCATGAAAGAAGCGAATGTCGCCGCCAGCACAAAAGTGGCCGAACCAACGCTCCGGAGTGCCGGCCGCGCCTGCCTTGTTGCTGCCGCGCAGGACCACCAATTGCACCTCAGGGTCGTCGCGCCATTGCAGCAGGGCCTGGGTAACATCGCCGATCATGCCCAGCGAAAGCGCGTTCATCGCCTCAGGGCGATGCAGGCTGATCAGCCCGACGCTGGTGCCGCGCTCGGCCAGCACATGCGATGGCTTGGAATTGTTCATCTCCAGACTCCTCAGCTTTTTCGTTGTCGCATCCCGACCCACTCGTTGGCCACCAGCGCGCCGATGACCAGCGCGCCACCGGTGAGCACGGTGGAGCTGGGCGTCTCGCCCGCACCGGCCCAGGCCCAGGCAATGCCGAAAATCACCTCCAGCAGGGCCAGCAGTGAGATTTCAGGCGCCTTCAGGGCCGAAGCGCAAAGCACCGAAAGCACGCAGGGAATGGCCAATTGGGTCAGACCCAGAAAGGCCAGCCAGCCCAGGTCATGTGCACTGGCCGACCACGGCAAGGCCAGCGGTAAAGTGGCCAGGCTGGAGATCACGGCGCCGACCAGCACCGCCGGCACCAAATCGATGTTTTGGCCCTGCGCCTGGCTGTGCTGCACCAGGGTCCAGTTAATGGCGCCGGCAATCGGCACCATCAGAGCCACCAAGGTTCCGGCCAGTTGCTGCGCCTGGCCAAGAGCAAGCTGTTGACCATGCATCCAGGCGATGCCGGCGCCGGCGACCGCAATGGCCGCCCAGGTGTGCGCGGCGATGCGGTGCCCAATAAGTACACGCGCGACGACTGCCGTCAAGAAGGGGCCTATGGCCAAGGTCACCAGCACATTGGCCACACTGGTCAGGGTCAGCGCCAGCATAAAGGCGGTGAACATCACGCTCCAGCACAGGCCCGACCACCACAAGGCCTTGCCGGCGCTTGCCATGCGCGCGAACACGCTGCGACCCTGCATCAACGGCAGGATCAGCAGCAGCGACAGCGCGGTAAAAAAGCTGCGCCAGAAGGTGACCTCAAAGCTGCGCGCCTGCTCCAACTGGCGCGTCACTACCCCGGCGGTCGACCACAGCAGGGTCACCAACACCATGAGCCAGACGGCGCGGCGATGGGTGAGCTTCATAGGAGTAGCCGCTCAAGCCTCGCGGCTGGCGCGCTTGCGCTCGTGCTCTTTGAGGTAACGCTTGCGCAGTCGGATGCTTTTGGGCGTGATTTCCACCAACTCGTCGTCCTCGATGAATTCAACGCCATACTCCAGCGTCAACTCGATCGGCGGGGTGATCTTGATCGCATCTTCCTTGCCGCTGACGCGGAAATTGGTCAGCTGCTTGGTGCGGGTGGCGTTGACCACCAGGTCGTTATCACGGTTGTGGATGCCCACAATCATGCCCTCGTACACCGGGTCGTTGGCCCTGACGAACATCCGGCCACGGTCGTCGAGCTTGCCCAGGGCGTAGGTGAAGATCTCGCCGTCGTCCATGGAAATCAGCACGCCGTTCTTGCGGCCACCGATGTCGCCCTTGTGCAGCTCGTAGCTGTCGAAAATGTTGGAGATCAGACCCGAACCACGGGTGAGGTTAAGGAATTCATTGGAAAACCCAATCAGGCCCCGCGCCGGAATACGGTATTCCAGGCGCACACGGCCGCGGCCGTCCGGCTCCATGTTCACCAACTCGCCCTTGCGCTCGCCCAAGGCCTGCATCACGCCGCCCTGGTGGGTTTCTTCGATATCGGCGGTCACCATCTCAATGGGCTCATGGCGCTCGCCATCAATGTCACGGAAGACCACGCGCGGCTTGGAGACGGCCAGCTCGTAGCCTTCGCGGCGCATGTTTTCCAGCAAGATGGTCAGGTGCAATTCACCCCGGCCCATGACCTCGAAGACGCCCTCTTCGTCGGTTTCCTTCACCCGCAGGGCCACGTTGTGTTGCAACTCCTTTTGCAGGCGATCCCAAAGCTGGCGGCTGGTGACGAACTTGCCCTCACGGCCAGCCAGCGGGCTGCTGTTGACGCAAAAATTCATGGTCAAGGTGGGCTCGTCGACCTTGAGCATGGGCAGCGGCGCGGGATTGGCCACGTCGGTGACAGTCACGCCGATACCAATGTCGGCAATGCCGTTAATCAGCACAATATTGCCCGGGCCGGCTTCGGTGACCTGCACGCGGTCCAGGCCCTGGAAGGTCAGCACCTGATTGATGCGGCCCTTGATGGCTTTGCCGTCCGGGCCTTCCATCACTACCACGTCTTGCATGGGCTTGATGGTGCCCTGGCTGATGCGGCCCACGCCAATGCGGCCCACAAAGGTAGAAAAGTCCAGCGCCGAAATTTGCAGCTGCAGGGGTGCTGCCGGGTCACCGTTTTGGGCCGGTACATGCTTGAGCACGGTGTCGAACAGGGCCGACATGTCCGGGCCCCACTGCTCACCGGGCGCGCCCTCGGTCAGAGATGACCAGCCGTTGATGCCCGAGGCATAAACCACCGGGAAGTCCAGCTGCTCATCATTAGCCCCGAGTTTGTCGAACAGATCAAAAGCGGCATTGATCACGGCGTCGGGCTTGGCGCCGGGCTTATCGACCTTGTTGACCACCACGATGGGCTTAAGGCCCAGGGCCAGGGCCTTCTTGGTCACGAAGCGGGTCTGGGGCATCGGGCCCTCCTGAGCGTCGATCAGCAGCACCACACCGTCGACCATGGACAGCGCGCGCTCGACCTCACCGCCGAAGTCGGCGTGGCCGGGGGTGTCGACGATGTTGATGTGGGTGCCCTGCCACGACACGGCGCAGTTCTTGGCCAGGATGGTGATGCCGCGTTCGCGCTCAATCGCGTTGTTATCCATCACCGTGTCGACGATCTTCTCGTGCTCGGCAAAGGTGCCCGACTGACGCAGCAGTTGGTCCACCATGGTGGTCTTGCCGTGGTCAACGTGGGCGATGATGGCGATGTTTCTGATGGGCTTGCTCATAGTTACTTCCTTCAGGCCACGGCTTCTACAGCGTGTGGCGCACTTTCCAAAATCTGTTGAATTTCGATCGGGCTCAACAAACGGCCCGGTATCAGTTCGCCGGCCTTGACGTGGGCGGTGCCCAGCAAGCCATTCGGCTCCTTGCCGTACACCGCTACTTGCGGCGCATCTAGCCAATCACCCCGGCGGCGCAGGCCACTGAGGAAACGCCCGGAGTTGTCGGCATCGAGCGTGACTGGGATATGACCGGTCAGCAGGCAATCAACAGGCCGCAAGGCAGCCAGGCGCGCAGCCTCGTCCATGGTCTCGAGCTGCTCCAGGCTCAAGCACTGGGACAGCTCAAAGGGCCCGGTGGCCACGCGCCTGAGTAAGCTCAGGTGCCCGCCGCAGCCCAGCGCTGCTGCAATGTCCTCGCCCAGGGTCCGGATGTAGGTGCCCTTGCTGCAATGCACCCGCAGACGCACGAAAGGCGCCTCGCCCTCCAACTGCCCATCGAGCAGGTCCAGGTCGTGAATTACCACCTCGCGTTCTTGCCGCTCGACGCTCTGTCCCTCGCGGGCGTATTCGTAAAGGGGCTTGCCGTCCTTTTTCAAGGCGCTGTGCATCGGCGGCACCTGGCGGATGGGGCCCATGAAGCGGTCCAGGGTCTCGACCAGCTGGCCAACCGAACATTGCACTGGCCGGGTTTGCAGAACCTGGCCTTCAGCATCGCCGGTGCTGGTCTGTATGCCCAGGCGGATGAGGGTTTCATAGGTCTTGTCAGCATCAAGGTGCAATTGACTAAATTTGGTGGCCGCCCCAAAACACAGCGGCAGAACGCCTGAAGCCAAGGGGTCCAGGGTACCGGTATGGCCGGCTTTTTCGGCGCGCAGCAACCACTTGGCTTTTTGCAAAGCCTGGTTGCTGGAAGGACCCAGCGGTTTGTCGAGCAACAGCACCCCATGCACGGGGCGACGCTGCACCCGTGCACGAGGAGCAGCGTTCATCTCAGTCGAGGTCCTTGGAGCGCGAGGCGACCGCCTTGGCGATCAGTGCGTTCATGTCCGAGGCCCGCTCTATGGTGCGGTCGAACAAAAAGTGCAAGGTGGGCACGGTGTGTATCTGTAAACGTTTGAACAGCCCGTTGCGCAGAAAGCCGGCTGCGGCATTGAGGCCGTCGGCCGCCTCCTGGGGGTCGCCGGTCAGCAGGCTGAAATACACCTTGGCATGCGCATAGTCGGGCGTGACCTCAACCGCGTTGATGGTGACCAGGCCCACCCGCGGGTCCTTGAGCTCGCGCGCGATCAGCTCCGTCAGATCACGCTGGATCTGATCGGCCACGCGAAAACCGCGGTGCGGGGTAGAGGACTTTTTGCGCATGCGCTGTCAGGGCCGCACCGCCGGGCAGGCGGTGCAGACCATGCTTAGACACCCAAGGTCCGGGCGACTTCCTTGATTTCAAAGAACTCCAACTGATCGCCTTCGTTGATGTCGTTGTAGCCCTTGATGTTCAAGCCGCACTCGAAGCCTTCCTTGACTTCACGCGCATCATCCTTGAAGCGCTTGAGCGACTCGAGCTCGCCGGTGAAGACCACCACGTTGTTGCGCAGCAGGCGCACCCGAGCGCTGCGACGCACCACGCCCGAGGTGACCATGCAGCCAGCAATGGAGCCGATCTTGCTGACCTTGAACACCTGGCGAATCTCGGCGTTGCCGATGACTTCTTCCTTCTTGTCGGGCGTGAGCATGCCCGACATGGCCGCGCGCAGCTCGTCCACCGCGTCGTAAATGATGTTGTAGTAGCGCAGGTCGATGCCGTTGTGCTCAGCCACCTTGCGGGCTTGCCCGTCGGCACGGACGTTAAAGCCGATGACCACGGCCTTGGAGGCAATGGCCAGATTGATGTCCGACTCGGAGATACCGCCGACAGCCGAGTACACCAGTTGCACCTTGATCTCGTCGTTGGACAGCTTGAGCAGCGACTGCGACAGCGCCTCCTGCGAGCCCTGTACATCAGCCTTGATGATGATGGGCAGGGTCTTGACCTCGCCAGAGGCCATCTCGGAGAACATGTTCTCCAGCTTGGCCGCCTGTTGCTTGGCCAGCTTGGTATTGCGGAACTTGCCAGCACGGTAAGTGGCGATTTCACGGGCCCGACGCTCGTCGCTCAGAACCATGAACTCATCACCGGCTTGCGGTACTTCGGTCAGGCCCTGAATTTCAACCGGGATAGAAGGGCCGGCCGATTCGGTCTTGCGGCCGTTTTCGTCAAGCATGGCGCGAACCCGGCCATAGGTCTGACCGGCCAGCACCACATCGCCAGCTTTGAGGGTGCCCGACTGCACCAACACCGTGGCAACCGGGCCGCGGCCCTTGTCGAGCTCGGCCTCAATCACCAGGCCCTTGGCCATGGCGTCGATGGGCGCGCGCAACTCCAGCACCTCGGCCTGCAGCAGCACCTGTTCAAGCAGCTCATCCACGCCCTGCCCTGTTTTGGCCGAAACCGACACAAAGGGTGAGTCGCCGCCGAATTCCTCAGGAACCACTTCTTCGGCGACCAGCTCGCTCTTGACCCGCTCAAGATTGGCATCGGGCTTGTCAATCTTGTTGATCGCCACCACGATAGGTACGCCTGCAGCCTTGGCATGCTTGATCGCCTCTTTGGTCTGCGGCATGACGCCGTCGTCGGCGGCAACCACCAAAATCACGATGTCGGTGGCCTGCGCGCCCCTGGCCCGCATGGCGGTGAAAGCCTCGTGGCCCGGAGTGTCGAGGAAGGAGATCATGCCGCGTGGCGTCTCCACATGGTAGGCACCAATGTGCTGGGTAATGCCGCCGGCTTCGCCCGCCGCCACTTTGGCGCGGCGGATGTAGTCGAGCAAAGAGGTTTTGCCATGGTCCACGTGGCCCATGACGGTGACCACAGGCGCCCTGGCCACAGACTCGGATTCCTGACCTTGTACATCCTCAGCGGTAAAAGCCTCGGGATCGTCCAGCGCTGCGGTGACCGCCTTGTGGCCCATTTCCTCGACCACGATCATTGCGGTATCTTGGTCCAGAGGCTGGTTGATGGTGGCCAATTGACCGAGCTTCATCAGGTGCTTGATGACCTCGGACGACTTGATGCTCATCTTGTGGGCCAGCTCGCCGACCGTGATGGTCTCCGGCACATGCACCTCCAGCACCTTGAATTCGGCAGGCGCAGCGAAGCTGGTCTCGGAGCGCGCGTCGCGATCGCCCCGGCGACCGCCCCGGGGGCCAGCGCGCCAACTGCCTCGACCGGGCACCGCTGCAGCGCCTCGGGTCTTGATTTCCTTTTTCTTGGCCGCGTCATCCTTCCAGGTGGAGGACAGATTTTCAGACTTGATCTCCTTGCGAACGCCGGCCGGCGCCGGTGCAGCGGCTGCGCCAGCAGCAGGCTTAGCCGGCGTGCCAGGCGCTTGTGCGGGCTTGTGCAGGGTGCCCTTCATCGCGGCCTTGGCCACTTCGGGCGGAGGCGCGCTGATCACCCGTTTGGGCGCATTGAGCATGGCGCGGATGCTGGCCGCTTCGGCTTCGGCCTTGCGGCGGCGCTCCTGCAGATCATGGGCTCGAGCAGCCTCTGCCTGAAACTCGGCCTGCGCCTTGGCCTTGGCGGCAGCCGCATCGGCGGCATCGGTAGCGGCCTTGACCGCAGCCTGCTCGGCCTTGGCATTGGCCGCTTCGGCAGAGATCGGAGGCGCTGCTGCGGCGGCTTTGGCTTCTTCAGCGGCGCGCGATTCCTGCGCCGCTTTTTCCTGCGCCAGACGCTCGCGATCACGCGTTTCCTGCTCTTCGCGTTGGCGGCGTTTTTCGGCCAAGTCTTCTTCCTGGCGGCGCAGCAATTGGGCCTGACGGCGGGCTTCTTCCTCGCGCCGTGCCAGTTCGGCCGGATCTATGGCGGGCGCTGCTGGCGCTGCCGCAGGAGCTGGTGCAGGCTCAGGGATGGGGGCTTCATCGGCCGGCGCCTCGACACCGTCATCGCGCTTGATGAAGGTGCGCTTCTTGCGCACCTCTACCTGGATCGTGCGTGCCTTGCCGGTGGAATCGGCTTGCTTGATTTCCGTGGTCGACTTCTTGACCAGGGTGATCTTCTTGCGCTCTGGGGCAGCTGTTCCATGGCTGGCCTGCAGATAACTGAGCAGCTTTTGCTTGTCGGACTCCGACAGCGCGTCGGAGGCCGTCTTCTTGGCCAGGCCCGCACTGCTCAATTGCTCGAGCAGCAGCGCGGTGGGTTTATTGAGTTCCGCTGCGAATTCAGCGACGGTGATAGTACTGGACATAGTTGGGATTCCCGGCCTCCATGATCATTGCGCTTGCACTGCGGACTCATCGGCAAACCAATGAGCGCGCGCTGTCATGATCAGGACCTTGGCCTCCTCGGGCGTCTGGCCGGTGATCTCGGTGAGTTCGTCGACGGCCAGATCAGCCAGGTCGTCGCGGGTATGTACGCCAGCCTTGGTGAGGTTGGCAATCAGCTCGGGCGTCAGGCCGTCAACGTCGCGCAGGTTTTGCGATACCTCTTCGACATTTTCTTCCCGGGCGATTTCCATCGTCAGCAGCGCATCCTTAGCGCGGTTGCGCAGCTCGTTGATGGTGTCTTCGTCGAAGGATTCGATCTCGAGCATCTCCTGTAGGGGCACGTAAGCGACCTCCTCCAGGCTGTTGAAGCCTTCGGCAATCAGGATGTCGGCGATTTCCTCGTCGACGTCGAGCTTGTCCATGAAGAGCTTGCGCGCGGACTCGGTCTCGCTGGCCTGCTTTTGCGCCGACTCGTCGGCGGTCATGATGTTGATCTTCCAGCCGGTCAGCTCGGAGGCCAGGCGAACGTTCTGGCCACCGCGGCCAATGGAAATCGCCAGGTTCTCTTCATCAACCACCACATCCATTGCGTGTTTCTCTTCGTCGACCACAATGGACTGCACATTGGCCGGGGCCAGAGCGCCGATCACAAACTGAGCCGGGTCTTCGCTCCAAAGCACGATATCGACCCGCTCGCCGGCCAATTCGTTGGTGACCGCATTAACGCGGGTGCCACGCACACCGACGCAGGTACCGATGGGATCGACCCGCTTGTCGTGCGAGAGCACTGCAATTTTGGCGCGCGAACCAGCGTCGCGGGCGCAGGATTTGATTTCCAGCAAGCCCTGTTCGATTTCCGGGACTTCCTGGCGAAACAAGTCAATCATGAACTCGGGCGCGGTGCGCGAGAGCAAGATGGGGGCGCCGCGCAATGTGGCGTCCACCGACATGATGATGGCTCGCACCCGATCGCCCGAACGCAGGTTTTCCTTGGGGATCATGTCGCTGCGGCGCAGCCGGCCTTCGACCCGGCCCGACTCAACAATGATGTCGCCTTTGTCCATGCGCTTGACGGTACCGACAAAGATCTTCTCGCCGCGCGACATAAAGTCATTGAGCAGCATCTCGCGCTCGGCGTCACGGATCTTTTGCAAGATCACCTGCTTGGCCGCCTGCGCGCCAATACGGCCTATCGGCAGGCTGTCCACCGGCTTTTCAATGTAGTCACCCTCTTCGATGTCGGAGAGTTCCTCGCGCGCATCGCTGAGCAGTTCTTCGCCTTCGGGGTTTTGCAAGCCGGCTTCGTCGGGCACCACCAGCCAGCGCCGGAAGGTCTCGTAATTGCCGCTGTCGCGATCGACCGCGACGCGCATGTCCGTGCCTTCGGGGTAGACCTTCTTGGTGGCCGAAGCCAGGGCCAATTCGACCGCCCCAAAAACCACATCACGCTCGACGTTCTTCTCACGAGAGATCGCATCGACCAACATCAACAGTTCGCGATTCATGTCACACGCCTGCCTTTCCTCTTGACTCAAAATCTTCGTTGACCGCCGGCGTCTTGCTACGACGCCCCTTGAAATCCACCACCGGCGCCAAGCGCGCCTGCGCCACGTCTTCCAGCACGAAGTCCAGCGCCAGCAAGGGCGCTGGCACCTTCTTCTTGGCCGGCTTGTGTCCCGGCTTGATCGGCGCCTCGTCCGACCAGAGCAACTGCCAGCCTTGCTCGCTGCGCGCCAGTTGCCCACGGAACTTTTTCCGGTTGGCAGCCACCCCTGAACCCGCTCCGGCGCCAATCGGCGCCTTGAGCGTCAGGTCGATCAGCTCGCCCTCGAAACGCTCGAAATCCTGCTGCCCCTTGAGCGGGCGGTCAATGCCGGGGGAGCTGACCTCCAGCCGGGCATAGTCAATGCCCTCGACCTCCAACACGAATTGCAACTGCCGGGTGACCCGCTCGCAGTCTTCGGCGTTGATAAAGCGCTCGGAGCCAACCGTCCAAGGCCAATCGATGGTCACGCGCAGCAAACCGCCGCCGGTCCGCTCGATATCGACCAACTGATAACCCAGGCCACCGACCACCTGCTCTACCGCCTCGTGAAGCGCCATCTCGCCGCCACCTCGCTCTTACCATCTAAGGAATGTCTTGCGGCCAAAGTTCAGACTCAGACCCTCAGGGACCCATCAGGGACCCATCAGAGACCCATGAGAGGCTCCAGCAGGAGCACCTCAGGCAGCACCTTCAGCAGCAAAAACAAACGACCAAAAAAAATGGGCGGTGAAAACCCGCCCATTTGGTCGTGAAGGCGAGATTGTAGCCTATTTCAGGGGGCCTGAGAAGGGGAAATGCCCAAAAAATGGGCAGTGCCTGCATCGCCGCGGGCGGCCAACCTGAGCTGCCGCTGCGCCTGGCTCAACTCGCTTCCACCAGCATGCGGGTATAGGGGTGCTGGGGCCGGCGCAGCACCTCAAGGGTCGGCCCCTGCTCGACGACCTGGCCGTCCTTCATGACCATTACTTCATGGGCCATGGCCTCAATCACCTGCACATCATGAGTGATGAGCAAATAGCTCAGACCGCGTTCGGCTTGCAGGCGCTGCAGCAAAGCCAGCACCTGCTGCTGCACGGTGACGTCCAAGGCACTGGTGGGCTCGTCGAGGACCATTAACCGCGGCTCGACCACCAGCGCTCTCGCAATCGCGATGCGCTGGCGCTGCCCGCCCGAAAACGCATGCGGATAGCGCTGTAACAGGCCCGGGAACAAGGCTTCGGTCAGCCCCACTTCCGAGAGCGTCTGCGCCACTTGTTCGCGCCGCTGGTGGGCGTTGAGATGCGGGTGGTGTGCGCGCAGGCCCTCGCCCACGATCTCCTCCAGAGTCATGCGCGGCGACAGGGATGAAAACGGGTCCTGAAACACCACCTGAACCTGCCGGCGCAAAGCTTTTTTGGCAGCGGCATCGCCGCCCCAGTTCCCCTCACCCAGCTTCAGTTCACCACCGTCGTAGGGCTGTAGGCCCAACAGCGCCAGCGCCAAGGTGGATTTACCCGAGCCCGATTCGCCCACCACGCCCAAAGTACGGCCCGGGGCGATGGCCAGATCGGCCCCTTGCACCGCCACGAACCGACCCGAGCTAAACCAGCCGCGCCAGCCCGGCTTGGCCACCGGGTAGCTGACCCGCAGTCCGCGGGCTTGGAGCCAGGGTTCGGCCGCCGGCGGCTCGCTGATATTGCGTTGGGGGCGGCTGGCCAGCAACTGGCGGGTGTAGCCGTGCTGCGGCTGTGCAAACACTGTCCCCACCGGGCCCTGCTCGACGATCTGCCCTTTCTCCATGACTGCCACCCGGTCGGCGAAACGACGCACCAGGTTCAGGTCGTGGGTGATCAGCATCACCGCCATACCGTACTGCCGCTGCAACTGCCCCAGCAGTTCAAGAATCTGTCCCCGCAGGCTCACGTCCAGGGCGGTGGTCGGCTCATCGGCCAGCAGCAAGCGCGGTCGGCAGGCCAGGGCCATGGCGATCATGGCGCGCTGGCGTTGGCCGCCCGAAAGTTGATGCGCAAAAGAGCGGGCGCGACGCGCTGGCTCGGCAATGCCGGTTTGCGCCAGCGTCTCGATCGCCGCGCCCCAGGCCTGGCTGCGGCTCAAGCCCTGCTTGAGTTGCAGCACCTCGGCAATCTGGTCACCGATCGAAAACAGCGGGTTGAGCGCGGTCATCGGCTCCTGGAAGATCATGGCGATCTCGCTGCCCCGCAGACCCCTGAGTTGCTGCTCGTTGAGAGCCAGCAGGTCCTGCGCCGGCCCCTGCTCCATTTGCAACAGCGCCTGGCCGCTGACCCGTGCGCCCTGGGCCAAGCCCAGCAGACCCAGTGCGGTGACGGTCTTGCCAGAGCCCGACTCGCCCACCAGGGCCAGCTTCTGCCCAGCTTCAATGTCAAAGTTAATCCCGCCGACCACGGTGTGATCGCCGAAGGACAGGCGCAAATCGCGCACTTGCAGCAGGGGCGCGCTCATCGCTCGGCCTTTCTGGGATCGAGCGCATCGCGCAGCGCGTCACCCATGAAGGTCAGCAGCAGCAGCGTGGTGACCAGCACTGCAAAGGTCGACAGCGAGATCCACCAGGCGTCGATGCTGTTCTTGCCTTGCGACAGCAATTCGCCCAAAGAGGGCGTGCCGGGCGGCACTCCTAAACCCAGAAAGTCCAGCGAGGTCAGCGCCAGGATGGCTGCACTCATCCGAAAGGGCAGGAAGGTGACCACAGGCGTCAGGCTGTTGGGAAGGACATGGCGGCTGATGATCTGCCAGTGCGACAGGCCCATGGCCCGGGCGGCGCGTACATAGTCCATCTGGCGGTTGCGCAGGAACTCGGCGCGCACATAGTCGGACAGCCCCATCCAGCCAAACAGGCTGAGCAGGACCAGCAGCAGCGATACGCTGGGCGCAAAAACCGCACTGAAAATGATCAGCAAATACAGCTCGGGCATGGAGCCCCAAATCTCGATGAAGCGCTGGAAAGCCAGGTCGGTCCTACCGCCAAAATAGCCCTGGATCGCCCCGGTGATGACGCCGAGCAGCACACCGGTGACGGTCAGGGCCAGCGCAAACAACACACTGACCCGAAAGCCGTAAATCAGTTGGGCCAGCAGGTCGCGGCCCCGGTCGTCGGTGCCCAGAAGGTTGTCCAGCGTCGGCCTGGAGGGATTGGGCTCACGGGCGAAGTAGTTGATGGTCTTGTAGCCATAGGGGTTGGGCGCGAACAGGGCCCAGTTGCTGCCCTCGGACAGGCGTTGGCGTATGAAGGGGTCGTGGTAGTCGGTGGCGGTATCGAAGTCGCCGCCAAACACCTTTTCCGGGTAGGTCTTGAGCAGCGGCGAGTAGAACTGGCCTTCGTAGCGAACCAGCAAGGGCCGGTCGTTGGAGACCAACTCGGCCGCCAGGCTCAGCAGCACCATCAGGCCAAACACCAGCAGGCTCCAGTAGCCCAGGCGATTGCGCTTAAAGCGCAGCCAGGCCCGCCGGGACGGCGACAGGCCGGGCGCCACCGGGCTGGCCGGTGAGGCTTCAGTCAAAGCGGACACGGGGATCGACCCAGACATAACAGAGGTCGCTGATCAGCTTGGTCACCAAACCAATCAGCGTAAACAAATACAGCGTGCCCAGCACCACCGGGTAGTCGCGCCGGATCACGCTCTCATAACTGAGCAGGCCCAGACCGTCGAGTGAGAACAGGGTTTCGATCAGCAGCGAGCCGGTGAAAAACGCACCAACAAATGCAGCGGGAAAGCCAGTCACGATAGGGAGCAGCGCGTTGCGAAACACATGCTTGTAGAGCACCTGCCGCTGCGACAGTCCCTTGGCCCGGGCGGTGATCACATACTGCTTGCGGATTTCCTCCAGAAAGGCATTTTTGGTCAGGATGGCAGTCACCGCAAAGCTGCCCAAGACCATGGCGGTCACGGGCAAGCAGATGTGCCAAAGGTAATCAACAATGCGCGCCCCCCAGGACAACTCTTCCCAGTTGCTCGAGGTCAGCCCGCGCAGCGGGAACCACTGCAGTTGGCCGCCAAAGACCACCAGCAAAACGACCCCTAAGACAAAGCCGGGAATCGCATAACCTGCCAGCACCAGCAAAGTGGTGACGGTGTCAAAGCGCGAGCCGGCGCGCACCGCCTTGGCCACACCCAGCGGCACTGCCACCAGATAGCTGATGAAAAAGGTCCAAAGTCCCAAGCTGATCGAAACCGGCAACTTTTCGATGATCAGCTCGGAGACTGCCTTGTTCTGAAAGAAACTCTTGCCCAGGTCAAAGCTCGCAAACTGCACCAGCATCTGAAAAAAGCGCTCATGGGCCGGCTTGTCAAAGCCGTACAGGGCCTTGATCTGCTCCAGACGCTGGGGATTGACGCCCTGCGCGCCCCGGTAGCTCAGGCCACCGGCCTCAGCACCCCCGCCGCCGGGGCCGGCCTTGGCTTCGGCCAGATACTGCTCGACCGGCCCACCCGGAACAAACTGAATGACGACGAAGGTCAGCAACAAGACCCCGAGCAGGGTCGGAATCATCAAGAGCAGGCGTTTGACGATATAGGCCAGCATCAGCGCCTCCACCAGGTAAACAGAGCCCAGGCTTCCCCGGTAACGTAGGGTGGCATTTGCGCCGGCCGGGCCAGCCTTTGTTGATTGAAGGCCATGCGGTGGGTAGGTGCAGACCACTGAGGTATCAGGATGTGGCTGTGCGCAATCACCCGCTCAAGAGCGCGGCAGGCTGGTAAAAACTCCGACTTGGTCTTGGCTGCGACCATGCGTGCGATCAGTGCATCAACCGCCGGGCTGCTGATACCGGTCAGGTTGCCCGAGTCCTCGGTCTGCGCCGCCTTGCTGCCAAACAGATCGGCGTACTCCTGCCCCGGGCTGTGCGTGCCGGCATAGGCGATGGTGGTGATGTCGAACTCGAACCGCTGCAGTCGCTGCTGGTAGAGCGCGTAGTCGACTGGGCGGTAGTTCATGCGTATGCCCAGCTTTTCCAGGTTGCGCGACCAGGGCGTGACCACCCGGGCACCGCCTTCGTTGCTGTCAAGGTACTCAATCACAAAAGCCTGCCCCTGGGGGTTGCGCAGCACCCCGTCCTGTATGGTCCAGCCGGCCGCGGCCAGCAGGTCGCGGGCGCGCCTGAGGTTGCCGCGCAAACTGCTGCCCTCGTCGGTGCGCGGTGGCTTGGCCATGGGGCCGAAAGCCGCAGCTGGAATCTGCTCCTTCCAAGGCTCGAGCAGCGCCAGCTCAGGCTCGCTCGGCAGCCCGGAGGCCTGGCAATCGGTGTTGCCAAACAGGCCCACCACCCGCTGGTAGGCGCCGTAGAACAGCTGGCGGTTCATCCACTCGTAGTCCATGGCCAGACCCAGGGCTTCACGCACTCTCACATCCTTGTACTTGTCGCGCCGGATGTTGATCACATAGCTCTGAAAGCCCGAAGGCAGCTTGTGCCTGAACTCGCCCTTGAAGAGCTCGCCGCTGTCAAAGCGCTTGCCCTTGACGCGGCGGGCCCAGTCGCCCGCCGAGAAAAACCGCATCAAATCGAACTCGCCGGCCTTGAGCGCCTCCAATCTGGCGGTGTTGTCCTTGTAAATCTTGACGGTGATACGGTCGAAATTGGCCATGCCACGGCGCACGCCCAGATCGCGCGCCCAGTAGCCGGGATCGCGCACATAGGTGATGTCCTTGCCAAAGCGCACTGGCCCGATCTTGTAAGGGCCACTGCCTATGGGAATGTCCATCACCACCTGGTCAAAGCGCTTAGCTTTACCGCCCTCCACGCCCCAGGCGCGGCTAAACACCGGCAGGCCTCCGACGGTCAGGGGCAATTCCCGGTTGGGTTTGCGAAAGCGGTAGCGCACCGTCAGGTCGTCCACCACGTCAATGCCGGCCACGTCTTCGAGCATGGTCTTGTAGGCCGGTGAGGTGTAGGGCCCCATCAGGGTGTCGTAGCTGTGTTTGACATCGGCCGCCAGCACCGGGCTGCCGTCATGAAAGCGGGCTTGAGGGCGCAGCTTGAAGGTTGCGCTCAGCCCATCTGCGGCCACGCTGACATCTTCGGCCAGCAAGCCGTAGCCCGAGCCCGTCTCATCGAGCGAGCCGACCAGCAGGCTGTCAAACATCACATCGCTCAGGTAGGACGGCGCACTGCCCTTGATGGTGAAGGGGTTGTACTTATCGAAGGTCGAGGCGCGTGAGTTGCTGACCAGGCGCAAATCGCCTCCGCGCGGCGCTTGAGGGTTGACGTAGTCAAAATGCGCAAAGCCAGCCGGGTACTTCAGGTCGCCCCAAAGCGCATAGCCGTGCGCCGCCCACGCGGGCAGCGCAGCCAAAGCAGCCCCCAGTGCAAACAAGACCCGGTCAAAAAACCTCATGCGACAATTCTGCCGCAAGAAGACCGGCAGGCGCTGCACAGGGGAATGCGCTTGCACCTCCAAAGGAATAAAAAATGGGATTTCTGCAAGGCAAAAAGCTCTTGATCACCGGCGTGTTGTCCAATCGCTCCATCGCCTATGGCATCGCCCGGGCCTGCCATGCGCAAGGGGCCGAACTGGCCTTCAGCTATGTCGGCGAGCGCTTTAAGGACCGAATTACCGAATTTGCGGCCGACTTTGGCTCCAAGCTGGTGTTCGACTGCGACGTCGGCAGCGATGAGCAAATTGCCCAGCTCTTTATGGACCTGGCTGAGCACTGGCCGCAGTTTGACGGTTTTGTGCATGCCATCGGCTTTGCGCCTCGAGAGGCGATTGCTGGCGATTTTCTCGACGGCCTCTCGCGAGAAGCCTTCAGAATCGCGCACGACATCTCCGCCTACAGCTTTCCCGCTATGGCCAAGGCGGCCGCCCCCCTGCTGCGCGACAAGTCCGCCCTGCTTACTCTGAGCTACCTGGGCGCCATCCGCACCGTCCCCAACTACAACACCATGGGACTGGCCAAGGCCAGCCTGGAGGCCTCGGTACGCTATCTGGCCGAGTCTCTGGGGCCCAAGGGGGTGCGGGTCAATGGCATCAGTGCCGGCCCCATCAAAACCCTGGCGGCCAGCGGCATCAAGGGCTTCGGCAAGATCCTGAGTGTGGTGGCCGAGACCTCACCGATTCGCCGCAATGTGACCATCGACGATGTGGGCAACGTTGCAGCCTTTTTGCTCAGCGACCTGGCTGGCGGCGTCAGCGCAGAAATCACCTATGTGGACGGTGGCTTCAGTCAGGTGGTTGGCGGTATAGCTGAACCGGCCGCTGAATAAGGCCCGATCGCGCCGAGGGCGGCGCTCCCATAGAGCCTTAACAATGTTTGTGTGGGTGTGGGAGCTGCGCCCTCGCAGCGATGCGGCGGCTGTGCAAACGCCGACACCGCGCCGGGGCGGCGCTCCCACAGAGCCTCAACAATGTTGGGGTGAGTGTAGGAGATGCTATGGATGCCTCCCTGCCTGCGGGCAGGATTGCAGGACGGTAATTTGACGCTGGCCGGGTATGGGGTGGATCCTCAGTCGGAACCGGCATCAAAGTGCCAAAAAATGTGATAGAC
>Ga0222712_10001797_pt1 | contig 25693 bp, 44 predicted proteins | sample C33_657DmetaG_FD_165043 | JGI IMG/M metagenome (GOLD analysis project Ga0222712, IMG submission 165043) | Estuarine water microbial communities from San Francisco Bay, California, United States - C33_657D | ecosystem: Environmental > Aquatic > Marine > Unclassified | place: USA: California... | reverse complement strand
GAACAAGGATGATTAGTTATTTAATTTATAAAGCTAATACAACCGATAAAAGTCCAAAGAGTTTAAAATCATTTTTCCCTTTACCAAGTGATGAACAAGAGGAAGATAAGCCAAAACTGACACAAGAACAATTGGCAAGGACATTAAAGTTGTATGGAGTAAAATAATAAAATGGCACAAGAAACGTTAAAAATTACGATTACCGCAGATAATCAACAAGCGGTTAAAAATATACAAGAAACAGTAACCGCAACAACAAAGTTAGGTACTGCGTTTAAAACGTTGCCAAGTACAAGCAATCAAGCTACAAATGCTTTAACAAACTTATCAAGGGTTGCGCAAGATGCTCCTTACGGATTTATAGGTATTGCGAATAACTTGAATCCATTATTAGAATCATTCCAAAGATTAAGTAAAGATGCTGGAGGTGCAGGTGGTGCTTTAAAAGCAATGGCAAGTGGCTTAATGGGTCCAGCAGGTATTGGTTTAGCTTTGGGTGCAGTTTCTTCAATCATTGTTGCATTTGGTCCTAAAATAGCAGATTTTATAAATGGCACAAACGAAGCTACAAAAGCAGAAGATAAATTTGCACAAAGTTTAAGTGATGCAAGAGCCGAAGCAAGTGAGACAGGAATAAGATTACAAGCATATTTGACAATTACGCAAAATGCAAGTGTAAGTGATGAAAGAAGGGCGGAGGCATTAAAAGCGGTTAAAAGCGAATTAAGTAAAGTAAATTCTGCGTATGCTTCAACAATCACAAATGTTGACCAAGCAAGAGCAGCGGTTGATCTATATACAAAAGCGTTGGTTGCACAAGCGATAACATCAAGATATATTGATGAAATTGCTAACAAAACAATTGCTTTATCAGATGCAAATAAAAAGATTTTAGAAACTGGTAGAGAGTATTATAAGGTTTTAGAGATGACTACCAAAATGTCTAATGGTTATTCGGATGCATCTATTGTTCAAGCTGGTTCTATATCTAAAGCAAAAGAAGCTAACTTAGATGCTCGTAATGCAGCATTAGATTTAAGAAGTGGAATTATTAGTTTAAATACTGAATTGGCTAATACAATAACTTTAGCTTTAGATAATCCATTTTATGTATTAGATAAAGGTGCAAATCAATTAGCAAATTCAACTAAAGAGGTAGGAGATAACATACAAAGAATAGGTAAACAAGCAAGAGCAATTACTCCAGAAATGAATGCTCCTGTATTAATGGAAAGAGGAGCTGCGCCTACAATAACAAATCCAACAGGGAATGCACCTTTAGGTGGTAGAACAAGTGGTTTTAATGCTATTCAAGCAACTCGTGATATAAACGAACAAGCTAAGGCACAAGCATTATATAATATGCAATTAGCTGAAACACAAGAAATAACAAATCTTCTTGCTCCAGCTTTTAATAGTGTGATACAAGCAATGGCAATGGGTGAAGATATAGGATTGGCTTTAGAACAAGCGTTTAAACAAATAGTTATTCAGTTAGTGCAAATGGTTGCACAAGCGTTATTGTTTAGAGCAATTATGGCTGCTATATCAGGTGGAACAAGTGAAATTGGCAACGCAGTAGGTACTGGTTTAGGAATGGTAGGTGCTGCTTCTGGAGGTGGAGTAGCGGTATTAAGAGGACAAGATTTATTAGTTGCAGTTAGTAGAACACAACAAGCATCAGCACTTAAAGGACAAAACATAAGTTTAGCATAATGGCATACGGATTAAAATATACAATAACTCAATTATTAAGAAATGACACTTTATTAAAAGTAGAAATACTTGAAAAAGATTATGTAGGTGCCATAAAGACATATGAAGCAGTTAGTATTAATTTACAATCTAATTCAAGTGGAGATGAACCTTTGCCTGCAATTGTATCTTCGCAGTTAAATGTTTCTTTTATAATATCAGAAGCAGATTCAGCTATAACTTTTCCTGCCTTATTAAGTTTTGACGATAGAAAGTATTTTGTTAAGTTTTATAATGGTGATACTCTTTTATGGTGTGGATTCTTATTTAATGATTACGTTTCTTTGCCTTTTACTACTGGTTTTGTGCAAGTTGATATTGTTGCTATTGATGGTCTTTCTTTATTAGAATATAGTCAATTTAACAATGTAGATAATATTAGCATAAATAGTCTAACAAGAATTATAGATGTAATTTCTCAATGTATAAATATAATTGATTACCCAGAGCCAATTAGTATGATTACTTCTTGTTCATATTATGCAGAAGGAATGTTTGATAGATCAGATGCAACTGGTGATGAACCTTTTTCGCAAAGTTATATTTACATAAGAGATTTACAAGGCAAGACATATTACGAGGTGTTAGAAAATATAGTTAGTTCTTTCGGTTGTAGATTATTTCAAAGTGATGGACAATGGCAAATATTAGCTATTAATGAAATGGCTCAAGCTACAAGATATTACACTCAATATTTTTTATATCCTACTGTTTCAGTAGGTGCATCTGGAGTATTAGATGAATCAGTAAATATTGCTCCTTATGCAGATGGGAATGTGCATTTTATAAATAATGAACAAACAAAAATAGTTAGAAAAGGTTATCCAAAATTGGTGCATAATTATAACTTTAGTTATCCAAATAATTATATTCATAATGGAACACTTAAAGGATTATATAATTCAGGTTTATTAACTAATTTACCTTATGGATGGTATTATTATCAATCTACAACTTCTCCTATTTCTGGTGATGTTGTTACAATAGTTCAAGATTCTGAATTTAATGAAATTACTTTGACTGTAATAGGTGGTAGAGGAAATACTGCATATTTACAAAATACACCAACACCTCCTTTTCAACCAACTTATTACTTACCTTATATGATAGGTCCAAGTTTTACTTTTTCATTTGAATATAAAATGATAAGTGCTACTGGTAAGGTTGAAATAGCTTGTATTGTTGGTGCTACAACTTATTATTATAATGAAACTAATAATACTTGGGGTACATCACAACGATATGTAACATATGAAGAAGTTCCTGAATCATTTTTAGGAGTGCCTTGGGCTTCTTATAGTCTTAATGTTAAAATGAGTTACCCAGCAATACCTTTTGCTTTTGGTCAAAATTGGGGTGGATTTATTAGAGTTAAATTTTTTGTTGGTGATACATCTACAAATCATTTTACTACAACTTTAAGAAATATTAAGATTACACAAAATACTCAAGAAATTAAATCTATTGAGGTAACAAGGCAAGTTGGAACTGGTAATACAAATATCAAAACTACTTCACAGGCTTATGCTTCTTTTGTTTATTTAAGATTAGCCATTAGTCTTATTAATACAAATAATTTAGGAGTTTTATATAATAGCACGGCATCGCCTTTAAAAAATTGGTATAGATACCCAAGAACTGAAACTTTTCTTTTATTGCAAATGCTTATAGCAAGACAATTTTCTAATTTATTAAATAGAAACTTTGGTACTTTAGAAGCTGAATTGGGTAAGTTTAAAACTACAAAAGGACTTAACTATTTAGATAAAGTTTATACTTTAACTGATTCTACTTCTAACGCTTTAAGTTATAATGGTAAAAAGTTTTTGATGAATAGAGGAACAATTAATCCAAGAATAGATGAAGTTAATTCATATCAAATAATTGAGGTTACAGATCAAGATAATGCTTCAACTGAAAGTATTAAATATATAGAGTAATAATGCGTAAATTTGTAATATGGCAGCAGTAATAGGAAATAATGTAATGCTTTATTGGCATAGAACAGATGTTGACCCAGAGGTTGATGTCGCTTTTGCGTGTAGTACAAATTGTACGTTTAGTGTGAACGTAGATCAAAAAGAGGTAACAAGTCAATCAAGTGCTTGGTTTAGAGAATTTAAGAATAATTTAGCTATTTGGAGTGTAACTTGTGATGGATTGATTACTTTGACTGGCTTTTCATATTTGTTTATGTTAGAAAAGCAATTAGCAAGAGAGCCAATAGAGATTAAGTTTGTAGTTGATAACGGGGTTGATGGTTTGACTATTATTAACGGAACTTGTAATATATCAAGTTTAGCAATAAACGCACCACAAAAGGATGTGGCTACTTACAATATTAGCCTACAAGGTACAGGTGCATACAATACAACAGGAACGGAGGTTGACCCAAGCGGTGTAATTATAGTAGGTTCAAACCCTGTTAAGACAAAAGGTTACACGGCAAGTGGTGGCGAAACATCAATTACTTTTGCGGACACGATAGGTTATGCTTGTCTTTACGTTTCAAGAGGTGGTGTGGATGCACAAAACATTTTAACAACAGGAACTCCAACGGGTGATGATGTTAAGTTTATAAGTTCAACAGGAGTTCTTACTTTTGGTAGACCTTTAGCAGCTGGGGAGTATATTAGAGGATTATTTCAATAAAATATTATGAGTCAATTACAAGTAACAGGCGAAGCAAAGATTAGGGATATACAAGGTCCAGTAGTGGCTAATGATGGTGTTATAACCGCTTTAGATGGTGCTGCTTCTCAATATGTACGAGGGGATGGTACATTAGCGGATTTCCCAACATCAACAGGTGGAGGTAGTTCGGTTAGTTACTATCTAAATTCAAGTGTAAGTCAAGGTACAATAGGAGGGGTTGCTTATAGACAATTAAGTAAAACACCTATAAGCGGTGCAGGAACGGATATTACGGCATCAACTAATGGTTACATAGCGAGTTATTTAACGGATGCCAATGACCCTGCTTTATTAGAAGTACCTGCTGGTAACTTTAATTGTGAGTTTTATTTTAGTGTAAATAACAATACAGGTAATCCTTTTGTTTATGCAGAGGTTTACAAATATGACGGCACAACTTTTACCTTAATAGGTACAAGCGTTGGAGTCCCAGAGTACATCAATCAAGGAACTGTAATTAACCCTTACTACTTTGCTATACCAGTTGCTCAAAGCGTATTGACTGTAACAGATAGAATAGCGATTAGAATCTATGTAAACGTAGATGGTAGAACAGTAACTTTACATACAGAGAATAATCATTTGTGCCAAGTAGTTACAACATTTTCAAAGGGATTAACTTCGTTAAATAACTTAACAAGACAAGTACAATTTTTAGCGACAGGAACAAGCGGAACTGACTTTAACATATCAAGTTCAACGGCTACACATACTTTTAACCTACCTGTGGCTTCGGCTACAAATACAGGTAAGTTAAGCTCAACTGATTGGAGTACATTTAATAACAAAGTTCCTTATACAGGAGCAATTGCAAGTGTTAATTTAGGAGCATATAGTTTAACTGCTACTGGTGTTACTGCAAATAGTTTTTATGCACAAGGCAATGGTACACAAGGCGGTTATTTATATTTAAAACAAGGAATAACTCCATATAGTACTTTAACAGGTGCAAATTCTATAACGGCAGATGGAACAAAATACATATTCTTTTCAGATGCAGGTTCTTCTAATGGCAAAATTGCTTTATTTGAATTAGGTTCTTTAAGTAACAATACAAATAGAACATACACTCTACCAGACCTATCTGGTACTTTAGCACTTTTAGAAGCAGAAAATATTTTTACAGATGTAAATTCATTTGATTTTGGAATAAATTATAAAACAGATGCTTCTTTAGCTAATGTTAGTGGTTATATTTCACAAGGATATGCAAAAAGTGGTACAGGTTCAGGTTCAACTTTGTCTTTAAAAATAGCAGATGGTAATTCAGTAAAAGCTATTAATTTAGATTTTGTTGGTTCTCCAGCAACTTATACTTACACATTCCCAGCAATAAGTGGAACTATTGCACTTTTAGAAGGAAGCCAAACATTTACAGGTGGTAAGACATTTATTGATAATCCTATAATAAATGGTACTGGAACAAATAGTGCTTATACAATATTACAAAGTGCTGGAACAAATAAATGGAGAATAGGAAATAATTACGCTTCTGGTGTAAATACTTTTGACATATTTGCTTATGATAATTCATCTACGCCATTATCAATCAATAGTAATGGAGCTATGACTTTGTCTGCAAATGTTACTACAACAGGTGCGCAATTTGTTCAAAATGGATTTTATTTATCAAATGCAAATGCTGGTGCTCGTGCATTTTATACTCTTATGTGGGGTTCTGATAATGGTATTAATTTTGCTTTAAGAAATGGTACTGGCGGTGCAAGTTTTATTTTCCAAAGTGCAACAGGTTATAATTATACCTTCCCTGCAGCAACAGGTACTTTAGCCCTTACAAGCAACCTATCTGCTTACCTACCTTTAACAGGTGGTACGCTTACTGGTGCTTTAAGTGGTACAAGTGCTACGTTTAGTACACAATTAAAGGTTTCAAATCCTACTGGTAGTGCTTTAGATATGTTGGTTTTAGAAACTGGATTTAATAATCCAAGTGGAAATAAATCAATAATTTGGAAAGATGCAACAAGTCCATTAGGTAGAATTAGCGTTAGCTATGATGCTGGAACTGGTAGTACAATGCGTTTTGGTTCTCTTTATAATGGCGGTTATCAAACAAGTGATTTATTTACAATAGCTGCTACTGGTGCTGCTACATTCTCAAGTAGTGTAACTGCTAATGATTATTTATTTACAGGAAGTGGTGCAGTATTTCAAAATATTGCTTCTGCTGGTACTTCTCCAATTTATGGTTATTTTCAAAATACTGGTGGTGTATTTTATTTTGGTAGAGAAAATAGTGCTGGTACTGAATTTGGTGTAACTGCATATTCTACTGTATTATGGAATACAGGAAATAATCCTATTGTATTTGCTACTTCCGGTTCTCAAAAAATGACTATCTTAGGTAGCGGTAACGTTGGAATCGGAATCACAAGTCCAAGTAGAAAATTAGATGTTAATGGTGTTACAAGAAGTAATGCATTTGATATTTTTTATAATTCAGTAACTTCAGGATTCTTATTAACTGAAACTCAATGGACAGGTGTTGCAGGTGCAAATAACGTTTCACTTGTTGCTGAAGGTGGAGTAAGTGGTGGTGGTAATATTACATTCTTTACAAATGGTAGTGCTACCGAACGAATGAGAATCACTTCGGGGGGGGCATTATTGGTTGGTTTTACAAGTTCTGGTTCAAATAAATTTGCAGTTTCAGCAGGTGGAACAACTCCAGATTTATATGTTAATAGTTCGGGTGGTGTAGGTTCTTATAGTTTTGGTACTGGTGCTATATATTCTAATGCAGGTGTTTTAACTAATACTAATCCATCGGATGAAAGATTAAAAGAAAATATTAATGATATTTCTTGGGGTCTTAGTAATATATTAAAACTTAGACCTGTTAGCTATCATTGGAAAGATGATAAAATTAATCAAGGAGTTCAATTTGGATTTATAGCACAAGAGGTTCAACAAGCAATGCCAGAAGCTATTAAAGAGTTTGGTAATGATGTAAAATACTTAGGACTTGAAAAAGATGCTATCTACGCAACTTTAGTAAAAGCAATACAAGAACTTAAAGCAGAAATAGACGAATTAAAGAATAAAATAGTAGCTTTGGAATCAAAATAAACACTATGAAAACAGCAATGCAAGAATTATTAGATGAATTAAAAGAATATCAATTAGAATTTAATATACCTATTGAAGTAATAGATATGTGCGAAAGTCAATTAAATGTAGAAAAAGAACAGATAATAAAAGCTTATAATAGTGCAATTCCTTTTAAATTTGGAGAAGAATACTACAACCAAACCTATAAACAAGAAATAGAAAAATAAATAATATGAAATATTGGTACATTAATCAATTAGACTGTGTTCCACAAGATGGTGATTTAACTGACTTTGTGGTAGTCGCACATTGGAATCGTAACGCTAAAGAAACAATTAACGGAGTAGAATACTTTGCAAGTGTTTACGGCAGTCAATCATTCTCAAAGGATGACGTTACTAACTTTATCCCTTACGAGGACTTAACCTATGAAATCGTTTGTGGTTGGTTGGATGCTTCAATAGATGTTGCTGCTTTAGACCTTAATTTAGATGCTCAAATAGAGAATCAAGTTAACCCACCTATTGTGGTACTTCCGTTACCTTTTACAAATCCTTAATTAAATTGAATATTTAACTATATTTGTATATAAAATTAAAACTATGATACAACTTTCAGCAGATCAAATCAAGGAGTTAGAAACTTATTTAATGGAGATTCCAGCAAAGTTTGCTAACCCAATTTTAGGCTTCTTGGGTAAAATTGCACAAGAACAAAATCCACCACAAGTACAAGAACCACAAACAGAAGACTAATGGTACAAGATAGCAGCCAAGCCCTTGCGAATACCGCAGTTTCAATTACTGCCGCATCACTTACCATAACACAAGTGCAGCCATTGATTACAATGATTGCGGGTTTGGTTGCTATTGTTTCAGGTATTATGGCAATCCGTTATTACATCAAAGCGACTAAAAGATTTAAGTAATGTATAAGAATATTGTAATAGCAATTTTGGTTATTATAGTATTTCTTTTCATTAAGGATAAATCTTCATACATAGGTCAACCATCGGTTATCATAGATACCGACACAGTTTACCAACAGAAAACTTTTACTAAGTATATCAAAGGGAAATCTATCCCTTTTGTAGTTTTAGACACAATTTATAATATTGATACAACAACTATTTATAAAACTGATACACTTTCAATAGTCAAGGATTACTTGACAGTTAAATCTTATTCCGATACTATACGCATAGACTCTTTAGGATACGCATACATCCAAGATACAATCTCACAAAACAAGATACAAGGCAGAAGTTTTAAGGCTGAAATAAGCGAAAAAACTATCTATGTTACCAAGACTATTACTCCAAAGCCTAAAAAAGAGGTTTATTTGGGTGTTATAGGCGATTTAAGGGCATTTGATAACAAAGTAGGCTTAGGACTTGGATTAGGATATAAAACGGCTAAAAACGGCTTATTTACGATAAACGCAACTACAAATCATTATTCATTAGGTTATTATATAAAATTATTCTAAAATGGCTTTACCTGTATCGTTTAAAGATTTTGCAAAGAATCCAGTTGTGGCAACTTTATTTATTGTTCTATGTGGAATATCTGCATTGTATATTGATGTACGTTCTACCTTCAAAGACCAGATCACAAGTCAAGCGGTTAAGGTGCAAAAATTAGATGAAAAGGTTGACATTATGCAAGTGGCTTTAAGAAGATGCGATTCATCTTTGGCATCTGCAACGGCTAAACTAAGCACACTTGAAAGTTTAGGCAAAATTCAATCTATTAAGTAATGAAATACTTATTATTTATATTTTTAATGGGGTGTACGGCATCAGCTCAAAATCAAAACGAGGACTTAAAAGAGGACATAGAGTTCCAAAAGCTAATGAATAAGGTATCGGAAACAAACGATTTGTCAGTTAAAGTACAAGCTAAGGCAAGTAAAAAGGAAGCAGAGTTAGTTACAAAAGCAATTGCAACAATAACCGAATTAAAACAAGAAGTTAAAATATTAAAAACCGAATTAAGTGAAGTCAAAGCATCTTTGGATAGTGTTAGTAATGATACTGGTGTCAGTTTCAAGCTACTCGCAATACCCAATAATAAAGAAAATTAAACAAGATTCGGTTGTTATAATGACCATTGAGCAAGGCAAAGAAATAAACGCTTTGTATTTAGGTTATAAAAAGACAATAGATTCATTACAAATTAAAACAAGATATTATGATTCAGCAATTAATCAAATTAGTAAAAAGCAAGATACAATCAACATTTACAGATATCATATCCAAAATACTAAACCAACCACAGGAATTGACCAAGAGTTCAAAGAAGCCTTTGAGAAAGAAAAAGGGATAAATAGGTTATGGACTTTAGTATTGTTTATGGCATTAGTACTTATTAAAACACAGTAAAATGAAATGGATAGCAAATTTATTAAGCGATGAAAGGGGTTCAATAAGCACAAAAAGAGTTATTGCTCTATTAAGTGCGTTATTTTTATGTATTACATTATTGGCAAACTCGTTTACACATCAAGAGATTGCACCAAGCGATAAACTTGTTGATGCAGTTATGGCTATATGTATTGCAGCAATGGGTTCAAGCACTATTGACAAATTTTCAACTAAAAAAGATGCCGAATAACGAAAAACGAGCATTTGCAATTGGCTTTACCTTATGGGTAATATTATTAACTTATTTTTTTTATAACGTATGAAACTATCAGCACATTTAGAGCTTAGCGAAGTAATTCGTAGTGAATCAGCTAAAAGAAACGGCATTAGCAATATGCCTATCGCTTTACACATTGAAAACTTTAAGCTATTAGCAGAAAAAGTATTTGAACCAATTAGAACGCACTTTGGAGTGCCTATCCACATATCAAGTGGTTATCGTAGTGTTGAATTAAACAAATGCATTGGCGGTTCATTAACGAGCCAACATTGTCAAGGCGAAGCTATTGATATTGATATGGATTCATCAACAAGCGGAGTAACTAATAGAATGGTATTTGACTACATTAAGGATAATTTAGTTTTTGACCAGCTTATTTATGAGTTTGGTGATAGCAAGAATCCAGATTGGGTTCACGTTTCTTATGAGTCAACAGGTAAACAAAGAAAGCAAGTGTTAAAGGCGGTGCGAGTGAATGGTAAAACAACATACCAAAACTACTAAAATGATAAGTAATAGTACATATATTTATAGACATATAAGACTTGATAAAAATGAGCCTTTTTATATTGGTATAGGTACAGATAGTAAATACCAAAGGGCATATTCTAAACAATCTAGAAATATATTTTGGAATAGAATTGTGCAAAAAACTAATTATGAAGTAGAGATATTATTAGATAACTTAACAAGAGATGAAGCTAAAATTAAAGAAATTGAATTTATAGCTTTGTATGGTAAAAAAATAGATAAAACAGGTATTTTAACTAATATTTCGGATGGTGGAGATGGTAATTCTGGAGGTAAGCATACTGAAGAAGCTAAACGTAAAATTGGTGAATCTAATAAATTAAAAGATTACTCTAAGTTTGATAGAAGTTATATGCAAACTAAAGAGTATAAAGATAAAATTAGCAAAATCAATAAAGGCAGAAAAATGCCTGATTCTATGAGGCAAAAAGTAAGCGATAGAATGAAAAATAGAATTGTATCAGAAAAAGAAAAAAATAGACTAAGAAGTTCAATGTTAGGCAAAAAAATGTCAAATGAAACAAAAGAGAAAATGAGATTATCTGGATTAAAGGCTTGGGAAAAACGAAAAAACATTAACAATGATTAGTCGCAAAGCAATTGAGATGATTATTAAGCACGAAGTAGGAGGCAGAGCCGTGTACGAAAAAAGATACCAAAAGCCTATTTGGGCTGGAGGCGATTCGGGCTGCACAATTGGCTTGGGCTATGATTTGGGTTATGTAACCGAAAAGCAATTCTTTAGCGACTGGCAAGGCTTAAATTTGAACTTTATTAATGCGTTAAGAAAAGTGGTAGGGATAAAAGGTGAATCGGTTAAATCAATGATGCGTGGCGAAATACTACAAGTTAGGATTCCATACAATTTTGCCTATGATGTATTCGTTAATAAGTCGCTACCTAAATACTATGCTTTGACTAAAGCTATTTATCCAGAACTTGACACCTTAAACGAGGACACAAGAGGTGCGTTGGTTTCAATGATTTATAACAGGGGTAATAAGTTACAAGGCGATAGGCGAAAGGAAATGAGGGCAATAGTTGACCTTGTGGCAAAAAAAGACTACGAGGGCATAGCTGACCAAATAGAAAGGTCTAAAAGACTTTGGGAAAATGTTGGACTTGATGGATTGGTCAAGCGAAGGGAGGAGGAGGCGGATTTGATACTAAACTCACTAACCTAAAAATAAACCTATGACAACAACAAAAAAGAAAGGCGGAAGCAAAACCACAATGAGTGGTCAAATAGTATTGGACTATTTAGCTAAATATCCTCAATGGATGCCGTCTAACACTTTAGCTTCTTTGATTATGAAGGAGCAAAGCGCACACTTTGACAATCACGAAAACGTACGTTATTTAGTACGTTATTACAGGGGTAAGACAGGTGAAACAAAAAGTGTAAAAGGAACTAACAAACAATTTGTAGAAGATTTTAAACGTACTGCTTCAAACTTTGCTCAACCGCCTACTTGGGTAGAAGAAAAGGTTGTTTATACATTGCCAATAGCAATTAAAAAAATGGGATTTATAAGTGATTTACAAGTGCCATTCCATGACCCAAAAGCTATTGAGGTTTGCTTTAAATACTTACAGGAACAAAAGATTGATTCATTATTTATTAATGGCGATTTGGTTGACTTTTACCAATTAAGCGATTTCCAAAAAGACCCAAGAGTTAGAAAGTTTGATGAAGAACACGAGGCAATAATTGAGATGCTTGGATTTATAAGAGCAACCTTTCCTTTAATTCCTATTTATTATAACTTAGACAGTAACCATGAATTCCGCTATGAAAGGTATATGAGAACAAAAGCACCAGAGTTATTAGGTTTAAGCGGTAAGTTTGACATTGAGGAAATCTTAATGCTAAATACTTTTAACATTATAGGAATTAAAAATATAGACCACGTTAAATTTGGCAAGTTACCTATTATTCACGGCGATACTACATTTAGAAGGGGAAGCGGTGTAAATCCAGCAAAGACTTTATATGATAGAGTTAAGCAGTCGGCAATAGCTTCGCACGTTCACCAAGTACAATCTTACACAACTAAGAATCAATTTGATGAAGAAGTTTTTACTTGCTGGACAACTGGACATTTGATGCATCCTAACGTGGAATATTGTAAGCACGTTGATAATTACTCACAAGGGTTTGCGATATTAGAAAAAGATGTTGAAGGTTATTACTCGGTACAAAATAAAAGAATCTATAAAAACAAAATTTTCTAATATGAGATACCCTAAAAACTTTGCAAAATTGACATCACTACAACAAGAGCAATGGTTGGTTGCTAAACTAATTGAACTGCACAACTTAGAGCAAGAGATTAAAAACACTTTAGGCAAAATAAGAGGTGGTGAGAAACTTATATTTAAAGAAATAGATAGACCAGATTTAGCTTTAATGAAAGATGAAGATTAAAATCATATATCGCAAATTAGGTAGGGAACAAGCACACGGCATTGCTGAAAGTGATGGTGTAGTTTATATTGACTCACGGCTAAAAGGCAAGAAGCAGCTTGAAATCCTGTTACACGAGTGCTTACACATACTTAATCCAATGGATGATGAAGATCAGATTATTGAGAAAAGTGTAACTTTATGTAAGGTTCTTTGGCAACAAGGTTACCGGATGGTTGATAATTCTAATGATACACCATTGCAAGATGGTTCTAAATAGTTGTTCGTTCATAGTTCCTCACCCCTAAAAAGGTGGGGTTTTTTATATATCTTTGGCTTTCATATTGGAGAACTTAGGTTTAGACCCCGATTTATTCTTATTTCGGGGTTTTTTATGCCTATTGATTGATAAATGACCTTTTATTGATTGATAAAGTAAAGGTATAATTTGACACATATTGGAATAAAGTAAGTCAATTACTTGACTTTTTGACTTATTTACCATTTATCCTTATTATTTGCCGTTCATCACATTTATTTAAAATAATTGGCTTGTTTGATAAAGTTATAAGGTTTTACCCTATCTTTGAATCCTAAACCAAAAACAACCAATATGAACAGACTAAAAACTCCACAAGAGAAAGCAAACGAACGCTACAAAGCTGAAAGCATTAAACCACTTTACGCATTTATTATTGTATGCGTGGCATTTTTAATTACCGCAATCCTTCAAAACATTTAACCTATGAAAACACCAATGCAATTACTATTAGAGTACATTAAAACTGCTCACACCTTTACATTCCTTCCAGAACAATTAGCTAAAACTATTGAAGATAAATATTTACCAATGGAAAAAGCTGATCTAAGAAATGCTTTTGATAATGGCGAAATCAACGTATGGAACGGCAAAAGAGATGAATCATTTGAATTTGAAGGTGGTATGGACTATTATAACAAAACCTATAAAAACTAAACTATGACTGCAATTGAACTTTACATTAAAACACTACAAACCCAATTAATTAATATGCCAGAAGGCTATGTAAAACAAACAGTTCAAGCCTGTTTAGAATTAGCACAAGGCATTAAAGCAAGTTATGAAAACCCTAATAACAACATTAGTAACGAACCAAATCAAGACTAACCTACAAACTGAAGCCGACACAAAAGGCATTACTTTAAGTAAGTTGGTTTATAAAATCCTAAAACAATATGAGCAAACTAATCTATCAAGAGAAACAACTAAAGTTGCACAAAAGAGCAACAATCCTACTGGAACTGCTAAAACAAGCACAGGGAAGGCAAAATCTATTTGAGGCTGATTTATCGGAATGGAGGCGAGGACTTGATGACACAAGGACAATGATAAGCGAGGAGGATTTACTAATTAAGATTGCAAGGATGAATGACATCCAGCGCAGAATCCTTAAAAGCTACCATTACTTGATTCTGGACCTTTATACCTTAACAGAGGACTTTATGCTCCCAATAAACCTTTTACATTTCTAATGAAAGAAGTACATAAAACATATATGGCAGAACTTGAAATTGAAGTTTTGCGAGATAAGAACAAAGAACTAAAGAAAGAGATAAACAGGTTAAAAGACCTATTAGATCAACAATTAAACATAAAAACAACAAGAATGGACAAGGAACAACAAAAAGAGTATGCAGTTCAAATGGCTGAAAAGATATGCAATTACTACCAAATTAAGTACGGACAAATGATGTCAAAATACAGAGGCGAGGAAGTTACTTTGGCAAGGCAAATGACTATGTATTTTACTAAACAAAAAACCGAGTTAAATGGCGAGGAAATTGCACAATTATTCAAAAGGGATAGAACCACTGTTTTACATTCTATTTCTAAGATTAAGGGTCAACTATCAAATAAGTTTGATGATACCATAAAAAAGGACATTTTCAACTTAAATGTGCTACTTTAATTTGGTTATTAACACTAAAGTACCTAATTTTAAACTCTAAAACCAACCAATATGAATGACCAACAACTGGCTAAAAAGCCACAACTTTCGTACACGAAAGACCAAGTAGAGTTAGTAAAATCACAGATTGCTCCAGAGGCAACAGTTGATGAACTAAAACTATTTCTTTATCAAGCACAAAGAACTGGACTTGATGCGTTATCAAGGCAGATTTATTGCATCCACAGGAATGTTAAAACACCAAACGGATGGGGTAAAAAAATGACAATCCAAACAAGCATTGATGGCTTCCGAGTTATCGCTGAAAGAAGCGGAAATTACGGAGGACAAAGCGAACCTATCTTTGTAGAAGAAGATGGTAAGTTAGTTTCCTGTAAGGTTTCAGTATTTAGATTTAATGGCGATACAAGGTATGAAGCAGCCGTTGGAGTTGCATACTGGGATGAGTATTGCCAAAGAACAAACGATGGTAAACCTATGGGTTTATGGGCAAAGATGCCACATACAATGCTTTCTAAAGTTGCAGAGGCATTAGCTTTGCGTAAGGCATACCCACAAGATTTAAGCGGTCTTTACACAGGCGATGAAATGGCACAATCAACCGATGAAACTCCAACCTACATTAAGGCTCACGAAAGCGTTGATGACTTAGAGTTAGCGATTGACTTATGTGTTAATACTACCGAGTTGAGCCAACTTTATGCATTAAACAATGACATCGTAGAAAGAGAAGTAGCTAAAGAAGTAACAAAATTATTTACCAAGAAAAAACAAACTTTATGACACCATTACAAAGACTATGGGATTTAAGGGAAGCAGTTAAGTTCTGGAATTACAAAGTTGATACAAGCTATCCACAAAACGCAAGTGAAATGATTCATCAATTAAATTTAGCTAAGTATAAACTTAAACTACATAAACAAAAACACTTTCCAGAGTTATTAGAGCAACCTAAAAGGGATTACATTCCTTATCAAATGTTAGCTGATAAATTTGAAGTATTTGAAAACTATTTAAACGATTAACTATGTCATACTCAACTTGCTGCGGCGCACACACTACAATGCCGGAAATTGACATTTGTCCAGATTGTTTAGAACATTGCGATTGGGAAGAAGAAGATGAGGAAGAATTAGAACAAGATAGACAAAACGAAATAGCATTAGAACAAGAACAATTAAATAAACACCAAAACTAAAAACAATGATTGTATTACAAGAATTTCCTAATTACACTATTGATATTAATGGCAATGTTTTTGACGTAGAAAAAAATAAATATTGTCATTTTAATAAAGATAATTATGGGTATATTTTAGTTAATTTACGAAAAAATAATAACTGGTATAAAAGAAAAGTACATAGATTATTAGCATTAGCATATTTGCCAAATCCAAATAACAAATGCGATGTAAATCATATTGATGGAAATAAATCTAACAATAATTTATCAAATTTAGAATGGGCAACAAGAAGTGAAAATATGAAACACGCTTGGAATAACATTATAAAAGATGACTCAAAAAATAAAATGATTAATAATTTTATAGATACTTCAAGATTAGTTTTAAATACTACGAGTGGTATTTATTATAAATCAGTTAAAGAAGCTGCATATTATAATAATATAAAACTATCAACATTAAGAGGTCAACTATTAGGATATTATAAAAACAAAACAACTTTAATTTACGTTTAAAACAAAATCTATGATTGTAATTAACATTGAACAAGAGAAAATTGAATGGAAGCCAGTACAAACTAAAAATGGCTTAAAACATTATGCAACTTTAGCACTTGATTTTTTAAAAGAACCAGACGAAAGGGGTCAAACTCACGCAGTTTGGAATAATCAATCAGCTGAAGCCAGAGCAGAAAAAGCAAAGAAAAACTACTGTGGCAGAGGTAAGCAAGTTTCTTTTACTGCACCAACTGCTAAAAAGGAATTTGCCGTAAACCAACAGGAAAGCGAAGACGATTTACCATTCTAAAACATCCCCTCGTTGGGCGAAAACGTTAAGCGCAAATTTAAAACCTACAACTATGAGCCAAACAACACAAATCGCTAACTATCTAAATAAAGGTAGAAAGTTAACACCAATTGATGCTTTAAACAAGTTCGGATGCTTTAGATTAGCAGCACGAATAAGTGATCTTAGGAATGATGGTATGAACATAAAAACTACTATTGTTAAGCTAAAAAACAACAAACAAATAGCACAGTATTCGGTTAATTAATGTATTTTTGCAATAGAATGTACGAGATTCTAATCTAAAACTTTTTGCCCAAGGAGGCGTTGGTACTCGTACTACCAGCAAATCTGCGGGCTATTTTATTTTATGGAAGTTTATTTATTTAAAAATGAAAATTTAAGTATTAAAGAGATTGATTGGAAAACTCCTAATACTTATGGTACTAATTATTCATCTGTTCCCAAAAAAGCTGGAGTTTATTTGTTGGTCTATTTTGAAAATCTAATTGATTATGAAAGATTAGAAATTAATCCAAACATATTATATGTTGGAAGTTCTATTAATTTAAATCAAAGAAGGGAAAGACACGAAGTAAAAAGGCATTTATTAAAAATTTACAATCATATATTTTTCTATTTTAAAGAAACTGAAGATTATATAAATTATGAAATTGAATTAATTAAAAATATTAGACCAAAATATAATACTCAACACAATGGCTAAAAGATTTACTGATACAGAAAAATGGAAAAAGCCTTTTATTAGGTCTTTAAAAGCCCCTTATAAGCTGCTTTGGTTATATGTTTGTGATGACTGCGACCATTCTGGTATATGGCAAGTTGATATAGAAGTTGCTCAAATAAGGATTGGCGAAAAGTTAGATGAACAAAAAGCATTAGAATATTTTGGGGATAAGATAATACCATTAGAAAATAATACTAAATGGTTTATTCCAAGTTTTATTGAGTTTCAATATCCAAGCGGTTTAAGTGAAAACAACAAAGCGCATACTGGAATAATCAAAAATTTAGAAAGGTATAAAGAACAAATTGATAACTATAAGCCCCATACAAGCCCCTTGCAAGGGGACAAGGATATGGTTATGGATAAGGTAATGGTTAAAGATAAGGTTAAGGTAATGGTAATAATGCCATTTGAAAGCGAAGAATTTTTAAATTATTGGCAAATGTGGAAGGAATTTAAAAGAAAACAATTTAAGTTTACATACGCTACACCACAAAGCGAACAAGCGGCTTTAAAAGACTTGGTAAAACTATCAAATGGAGATGAACAAATTGCACTACAAATAATTGAACAATCATTAGCAAAAGGCTGGAAAGGTTTTTTTGCACTTAAAAACGAAACAAATGCAACAGGAATTAGCAACAATCACAAACCAAGTTTTAGTGAGAGAGAATGGGATGCCCTTAGAAATTTACACTAAACTTGAACCAGATGAATTAAAGGTTGTGGTTGCTTTAGATACAATGAGTGTTAGTAGATGCTCACCTATTGAGGTAAAAGAGCATTTAAAAACCTGTATTGCTTTAAGCGGATGTCAAACACCTACAATAGAGTTGTTTCAATTTTTATGCGAATTTGTAATTAAGAATTACGGAAACTTTAAACTAAAGGAATTAGGAGTGGCTTTTGAACTTTACGCAATGGGGAAACTTTCAGTTGACAAAGCAATTATGTTTACACCTAAATTCTTTGGGGATGTGATGGCAGCTTATAAGCCAATAGCTTTACAAGTAAGACAAAAGACCTATGTAGAACCGCAACCAGTAGAGATACCAAAAATCAACGATAATGAAATTATTGAGGCATTGTACGAAAACTGGGAGAAGTCAGCTAAAAGAGGCTGGGAGTTGCTAAATACAATGGCTTTTGATGTACTATGGAAACGAAAGGAACTGAACAAGAATAATCTAAGTCAAGAGAAAGCAGATCAAATAAAGAAAAAGATAATAGCACATTACAAGGTAACGGCTAAAACACCAAAGGATTTAGAGAAATTAAATAACGAAATATTTATCAAAAACGAGTGCAAACGTTACACTTTGTACCTATTTTTACAAAACCAATTATGAAACAATTAACATTTATTTACGAATTGCTAAAGTTTATGCTGATATCAGTTCCTTTAGCTTCTTGCATTTATTTAACTGCACATTTATACTTTGAAATAAAACGATTATTGAGATGACAGGAATAGACAACAACATTGAGGTAAGATTAATTTATTTAGATACAAAAGAGGAAATATGGTTTAGATCAATAGCAAAGGCGATTAGGTTTTTAGGTACTGACTATAAAACCATTATGACTTATATGAACCCAATAAACAAGAAACGATACAAGCATAACAACCGATTATGTGTTGTGCGACTAAAAAAATGAAAAGAGTAATAAACTTTAGCGGTGGCAAAACAAGTGCGTTGATGACTATTTTAAACTATCGTGAAGGCGATTTGGTCATATTTGCTGACACAGGAAGGGAACATCCAAAGACTTATAAGTTCATTAATGACTTTGAGGCACACGAAGGCATCCCAATTATTAGGGTAATGTTTGAAGGTGGTTTTAGGGGTATGCTTGAAAAAAAGAAATGGAAATTAATTCCAAATAGAGTTAAAAGAGAATGTACAATTGAACTAAAGATAAAGACTGCCAAACGCTGGTTAAGGGCAAATCACGGCAAACAAAACTACGAATGGCTTGTAGGTTTTAGATCAGATGAGGAACGTAGAGTTAAAGGTTATGAGAAAAGACAGGCTTACATACACCCAAAGTTTCCTTTGTACGAACAAGGTATAGACAAGCAACAAGTAAATGATTATTGGAGTAAAAAACCATACACTTTAGAAATACCAGCTATTTTAGGAAATTGTACTTTATGCTTTCTTAAAGGCAAAAATGCAATAGTAAATATTATGAGAAGCTATCCAGAGTTAGCAAAAGAATGGATTGAGGATGAGGAAATGAGCAAGGAGTTTGGTAATGGGCATACTTACTTTCAGGATACAACTTACAAGCATCTTTTAATGTTGGCACAAAATGATCTATTCAAAGGTCAAGACCTAAACGAACTAAATTCTGCATATTCTTGTTCTTGTACAAGTTAAACCCTAATTTTGCTTTATGCCATTGATACCTTTACCAAAGTTGTTAGAAAAGACACAAAAGGTAGTTAATGCGTATATAAGGAAAAGAGATGAAGGATTGCCTTGTATTAGTTGCGGAAGCTACAATGGTAATCAAGCTGGACACTACTTCCCTGTTAAGGGGTATTCAGCTTTAAGGTTTAACGAATGGAATATTTGGCTTCAATGCCCGTCTTGTAACTGCTATAAGCACGGCAACCAAGCAATGTACCGAATCGGCTTAGTAGAAAGGATTGGTGAAAAGGCGGTTAAGGAGTTGGAGTTTGAGGCGGTTAATAATAGGGTTAAAAAATGGCAAAGAAACGAATTAGAAGAAATAATAGAGAAATATAAATGACCTTAGAATCAAACATATTTGAAACGTGCAAAGAGCAAGAAATAGCAGGTTATCCTTGCTATGTTTTTGACATTGATGGAACTACGCACTATGTATTTGGCGAAACACAAGAACAAAGATTTGATTTTATGGCAGATTTAATAAACAATTATAATGGCAAAATTAGACAGTAAGGGCAAACAATCATTTGGCAAAAGAAAGTGTGGCAAGTACAAAAAGACATCTGGTCCAAAGGACAAGGCGGTTAAACCTTACAATAAACAAGGCAGATAATGAAAGATACTTACGGAAAGAAGCTATATACCTGTAAATGCGGTACAGTTACCGAAGGATATCTTTGGTTTGGTAAGATAAAAGAAACCCAATTTGAATGTACTAAGTGTGGCAAATGGGTCGGATATGACAATTTAGAGAAAAAAGTAGATAGCATTATTTCAATACGAACACCAACAAAAAACCGATAATGAATATCAATGAAATCAAACCTAATCCTAACAATCCAAGAAAGATTGATGCTAATGACTTTGCAAAGTTGGTTAAGTCTATTCAAGAAGATCAAAAGTTACTTGAAGCAAAGCCTTTAATCATAGATGAAAATAACGTAATCTTAGGAGGCAATCAAAGGTATCGTGCTTGTTTAGAATTAGGCATCCAAGATATACCTGTAATCAAAATGCCTAACTTAACCGAAAGAGAAAAGCAAAAGTTACTCGTAATTGATAACACTCACTATGGAATGTGGGATATGGATATGTTAGCAAACAATGATTGGCAATTAGAAGATTTAAGCGATTGGGGAGTTAATGTTGACTTTCTTGTTCCAAGTAATGATGAACCAAAATCAATAGACAATACCAAAAAAGGTAAGGTTTGCCCTAATTGTGGCATATCTTTGTAAAACAATGGAAATACAATGGCAGGAATAGATAACTTAAAACACTTTGAAAAAGGTCAATCTGGTAACCCAAATGGTAGACCTAAAGGAGTTCAAAACTCAAAGACTCGTTTACTTAGGTTGCTTGAATTAGTACAAAAAAGAAGGAATCCAATTACAGGTGAAGATGAAGATTTTACTGTACTTGAATTGATGGATATGCAAATGATTAGCAAAGCATTGAAAGGAGATCAAAAGGCCTATGAAGCAGTAGTTGATAGATTAGAAGGTAAGCCTAAACAAACAACCGACATAACCGCTGACATAAAGGGTAATGTGCAAATCACAATAGAACCAGATGCAGATTGTCAACCAATTAAAGATTAAGGCTACTCCAGTATTCTATGCCAATAAAAAGGCTTACGAGGAAGGATATCCGATAATATGCAATGAAGGTGGGTCAAGATCAAGCAAAAGTTATTCAGTAGTACAGTTGCTAATCCACATAGCTTTAACCAAGCCTAACACAAGAATTTCGTGTGTTTCTCATTCCCTACCACATATCAAGCGTGGTGTTTATAGGGACTTTAAAAACATACTTGAGCAATGGAATATATGGGATGAAAAGGATTTTAGATATACGGATTTCATTTATACATTTAAGAACGGCTCATACATTGAGTTATTTGGATTAGAAGACCCAGATAAAGCAAAAGGACCAGCAAGGGATATACTATTCGTAAACGAGGCAAACCTTATTAGCAAGGCTTTGTTTGACCAGCTTTTGATTCGTACTACTGGACAATCATTCTTAGACTGGAATCCAGCAGACTTTATTTCTTGGGTATATGAAGTAGCCGATAATCCTAATAACAAGCGCATACATTCTACCTACCTAAACAATATCTCAAACCTTAGTGAAAGCCAAATAAGAAACATTGAGCAATACAAGGATTTACCAGATGACTTTATGTGGAAAGTTTACGGATTAGGGGAACGAGGCTCTGCAAAAGAAATTATATACACTCAATGGAAACAATATGACCAAGCACCAGATGGTGATGTATTCTATGGATTAGACTTTGGTTACGTTCACCCAGCTGCACTTATAAAGGTTACGCACTATGAAGGACAAAACTACTTTGAGGAAATAGTTTATCAAAGCGGACTGACTCTTAGTGATCTATCAAGATTGATTAAAGAGAAACTACCAGAACGAGCTACAATCTATGCGGATGCAGCCGAGCCTAAGTCTATTGAGGAACTTTATAGACAAGGCTTTAATATTAAACCAGCACAAAAGGACGTATGGGCAGGAATAGTTAAAATGAAATCTTATCCAATAAACTTGCACTACAATAGCAAAAACCTAAGAAGGGAGTTTATGTCTTACAAATGGAAAAAGGATAAAAACGATAATGTAATTGAGGAACCTGTAAAGGCAAATGATGATTTGATGGATGCTTGTAGGTATGCCGTGTTTACACATTTAACCAAGCCTAAATTTGAGGTGTCGGTATTTTAGTATAAATTGTCTAACTTTGTTAAAATTCATATATAATGGGATTACTTGACTTTTTTGGTAAAAGACAAAAACTATCTACTGTACTACCACAAATTCCTTTTAACGGACAAGTTGCGATACAACAAGGGATAATAACTTGGCAAGGTGGCGATAACATTAGTTTCGTAAATGATGGTTATTCAGCAAACGATATAGTTTATTCAATCGTTAAATTAATTGCGGATAAAGCAAAACTTGCTCCATTCCACGTTTATAGAGTGGTAGATGAAACTTCTGCAAAGAAATACAAAGCGTTAATGAGCCAACCAGATAAGATTGAGAACTGGAAGGATGTTGAAAAGCTACATAAGAAAGCATTTGAAATATACACAAAAGATGCACGATTAAACGAGTTATTAAAATACCCTAATGAGGAAGATACATTTGGTGATTTCGTTGAGGCTTGGTGTACTTTTAAATTAGTTACAGGTAACTCATTTGTTTACGCAAAGATGATTGAAGGTGGTAACAATGATGGTAAGCCGTTTGAAATGTACGTGCTTCCTTCTCAATATATGTACGTGTTAGCGGACATTCAAAACTTTCCTCCAACTATTAGCGGTTACCAATTGAACTATGGTCCACTTTGGAACTTTACTAAACAAGAAGTACTACAAGATAAATACATAAACTTACAATGGAATACAACAGGCAATCAACTATATGGTCAATCACCTTTGATGGCTGCTGCGAGAAACTTGACTCGTTCCAACGAAGCCAAGACTGCAGCGGTTGCTTCTTTCCAGAATGGTGGTCCAGCTGGAGTTTTATTTATGAATGATGAACGCTTTGACCCTATTAGCGGAACACAACAAGCACAAGCACTTAAGAGAGCAGTAAGCGAAAAAGGTGGCTCTGCTAACTTTAATTCAATTGCGGTTAGTGGCTATAAAGTTGATTGGAAACAAATCGGATTAAGTCCTGTTGAATTAGATATTATTGAAAGTGAGAAATGGGATATGAAAGCACTTTGTAATATTTATGGAGTACCATCTCAATTGTTAAACGATGCTGATAACAAGACTTATAACAACCAAAGAGAAGGAGAAAAAGCATTGACAGTTCGTTGTGCGATTCCTTTGTTGGTTGGTATTAGAGATAACTTGAATCGTAAACTACATTCGGATTGGGGATATCGTGGAACGGATATTTATGTTGATTTTGACCCAACTGTTTATGGTGAATTAGAAGCTAACAAAGCAGAGCAAGTTGAATGGTTAGATAAGGCTTGGTGGATTGCACCAAAGCAAAAGATGGATATTATGGGATTAGAGATTCCAGATTACGTTGACCAAGCTGAAATGGAAAAACTATACATTCCATCAAGTTTACAAAGTCCAGATGAGTTTCAACCCTTAACGCTACCAAATGAATAGCCAAGAGATTATTGATAAGTTATTTGATTTAAAGGTTGACCTTAAAGCCGACCTTCAAGAAGTTATTGATGAAGTTTACGGAAAGTATCACGATACTGTTAATATGTCTTACTCGGAGTTAAAGGCTTGGAGTGAAACTAAATGCTCACGTTTAGCATCATTAGATAGAAGTCCAGTAAATAGGAACTTAAATCTATTGAGCAAGAAAAAAGCGGATTGGGGTGCAAATGAAGTTAAGTCGGCAAATAGAACGATTAGCTTTGTTAGTAGAATGAAAAATATGGAGCAAGGTAAACCTGTAAACAAAGAGTGTCCATCTAAGAGGGATATTTCCTTAAAGAATTGGGCATACAATCCTAACAAATGATTTGGCAAGATTATAGAAAACTATATTTAAACGCAATAAAAACCTATTCGCCTAAGTTCAAGAAAGAACTACAAAGGCAAGTGGATACTTATTGCGATACCCAAGATTTAAACGCTATTAGCGATAAGAAGATAAAAAAGACCATCCAAAACGTTCATATTGCAATGGGCGTTAAGATGGCACAAATTGCCGAGAAGAATGTTTCTAAGTCGGTTAAAGGTAATTACGGACCAGAGGAGTTTAAGAATAATAAAACTGATTTGTTTACTTACCTTATGTTAGCTTATTTAGAACAAAAAGGATTAGATAAAGTAGCTAAAGAAATAACTCAAACAACTAAAAATCAGATTCAACAATACTTGATAAAGTCAGTTGAAGAAGGTTTAACAATACCAGAAACAATTAAGCTATTAAGAACGGCTGGTATAACCGATTATAGAGCAGAGATGATAGCAAGAACGGAAACAGGTAAAGCTGCAAATTATGGTTCTATGATTGGTGTAAGTGCAACTGGTCTTGTAACTATGAAAGAGTGGATAGCATCAAGAGATGCAAGAACAAGGAGAGTTCCACCAGATGCGTTTGACCATTTTAATATGGATGGTATAAAAGTAGCATACGATGAAAAATTTAATGTTAAGACTAAGTACGGCGGTTTTGAGCAAATGTTACATCCTTGCGACCCAAGTGGAAGTGCTGGGGATGTTATCAATTGCCGTTGTACGTTAGGCTATGAAGCAGTAAGAGGCGAAGATGGTAAGCCAAAAAGGTTACAGGATAATCCGCCAAGAGGCGATATGGGGTTAGTATGGAATCTAATAAATAACGTGGCTTTGATGCAAATTTCTAATTTAATAAGAGATTTGTTAGCAGATTAAAAAAAATTAATAACTTTGTTATATGAGTAAGATTGAAAACAAAAGCTACAATGATATGATTTTGGATATAGAGCCAGAATCAAGAACAGTAAAAGCGTGTTGGT
>Ga0222712_10001796_pt1 | contig 25702 bp, 20 predicted proteins | sample C33_657DmetaG_FD_165043 | JGI IMG/M metagenome (GOLD analysis project Ga0222712, IMG submission 165043) | Estuarine water microbial communities from San Francisco Bay, California, United States - C33_657D | ecosystem: Environmental > Aquatic > Marine > Unclassified | place: USA: California... | reverse complement strand
CCCTGATCTCGTCGTCATCGGCGATCGCTCACGCGCGCGTTTCCACGTCGTCATCGTCGTCATCGTCATCATCATCGGCCAATCGCGCGTACGTGGCGCAACGCGATGAGAGTTTGTACGAATCGGTTTTCGATTTCAACCTGGGCGTCGACGTCGACGTCGTCGAGAGCACGAGCGAAGGCGTAGATGATTTAATGCGCGTCATGCGAACGCCGACGTTTTACGCCGAGCATTGCGCGTGCGCGGAAGGTTTAGGTTCGCGCGCGCGCGGGACGACGACGACGGGGAAAAAGCGCGCGGAGCGCGAGGAGGAGACGGAGGAGGACGATCGGGAATACGCGCGACGATTGAATGAGAGTGGTGGTGATGAGAAGCGCGCGCGAAGAAAAGGGTTCGGGGCGGATTATCGCGGGTTTAAAGCGACGACATCGAGCGGACGGGCGTGCGCGCGGTGGAGACATACGAGTCGACGGTTACTGTCTCGCGGCGGGTATTCGTCGTCGTCGTCGTCGTCGTCGTTCGGGCCGATGAGGCTCGGGTTCGATCGAGGCACGGGGGATAATGAAAATCGACGAGGGACGAATTTCTGTCGCAATCCTTCGCTGAGTGGGTGGTTTAATCCTTGGTGCTACGTGGACGACGAGAACCGAGAGTGGGAGTATTGCGATGAGGTTCCGAGTTGTCGCGACGCCGAAGCGTTGGAGCGGTATTGCGCGGCACCTTCATCGTCGACGACCGAGTTCTGCGTGCGCGTGATGAAGAATGTATCTTTCGCGGCAAAGAACATGTGTGCCTCGTCGCCGTACGCGATTTACGACGATATAGCCGAGTTGATTCGAGGGCTCGACCCGACGTCGCCGTTGCTCGATTACGACGAATCGACGGGGACGACAACCGTCACGGACAAGTTTGCGTCGACTTTGGCGGAAATCGTTGGGTTGACGACGCCTTGCGAACCTCTTGCGTCGATAGCGACGACGTACTCGAGCTCGATGTGTCCCGAACTCGCGTCGCATTTTGGGGAGATTCCCGTTCCCACGCACGACGTTCCAGCGATGAGACGCAACATCGCGAAACTTTCGTTAGGGAGCATCATTAGTCGGCGTCAGATTGTCGAAGTGCCGCCCTCGACAGTTCTTGCGATTCGGGACTTTTTAATCGCGCGCCTTCCGGCTGCGGCGTTTTCGCGCGTCGTCACCGTCGGCGACCAAACCGCTCGAGCGTCGCGCGTCGACGCGCGCGCGTTTGCGGAAAGTGGCTGGTCGATGCACAGCGCTCGCGACATCGTGCGATTGTTTGACAGGGCTTTGCTTCAGGAGCAGCGCGTTTCGTGCGTATCGGCGCACCGCATTCCGCTGTGCGCGCTCTACGCCGCGATGACTTCGCTCACGTTTTGCGCCGCAAACGCCTTGGCCGAGTACGTCGCCGACGTCGGGTATAATGGATTGCATCTGGGTGATGACTATCAATACTCCGAGCGCGTGAGCCGCATGTTGCTTTCGTACGACCGAAATCGTGATGTCGCGAATTTCATCGTTCAAAAGTACCCCGAGAGCGTCGGCGCGTTCAATCGCGTCGTGTGCCACCTCAACCAAGGAGAAAAAGATTTCATGCACCGCATGGTGAGCACGTGCCAGGAGTTCGCAAAATCGTGGGCGAAAGAGTCTTTGGTGTACACAAAATTGATTGGCGCGTTTGCCTTCGATGACGGCGGTAATCCAGTAATCGACGGTTGGATCGACTGCTCGAGATATGACTTTGACTCGATGAAATTCGACGGTCCTCATCGGCGCGACTCGAGCGCGGTCGAGATCATGTACGAGCCAAGATATATATCCATGAGAGCGTTTGCTTTGATGCTCGCGAAAATGAGCGTCGTCGGCGTACTTATGGTGTTCGTTTTGTCTCGACTTGCGGCGCGAAACCACCCCGGCGGTTCCTCCTACCGCGCCGGCGCGAGCGTCGACGAGGTTGACGATTACGATGAAGACGAACGACGCTCTATGTTCGGAGTCGACAGCGCCGGTGATAACGACATGCTCTTCCACGGGTCTACCGCGGATCAGGTTTCGTATCTAGCGAATGGCAAACACGATGACACCCGCGTCGGGAGGTACGTGCGTCTTAAACATCGCGGGTATAGGATTCTCGACGAAATCGGACGCGGCGGCAACGGCGTCGTATACTTGGCCTCGGTGCAAGAGGAAGCCAGCGATCGCGTCAATTTCGACGGTATTGCGCGTTTGGTGGCGGTGAAAGAACCACACAACAAATACAAGGCCAAACTGGAAATCAGCTTGTTGGAGAGCATGGCAAAAAACGAGTATCTGTGTGAATACTTGGGCGCCGTCGTGGATTCCAGTTCGCGAACGTGGATGATGATGTTTGAGCTTTGTCAGCACGGATCGTTGCGCGCGTGCTTAAAGGCTGGTACGTACCCGCGAGGAGGCGAGGTGATATACAACGCGATCGATATGATGCTTAAGGGGGTCAAGCACGTTCACGCGTCAAAAATTGCGCACCGGGATATCAAGATGGAAAACTTTTTAGTCGCGTGCCAATGCGAAAATTATTGCGGCACTCGCCTCGATGGCAGATGTCGTCGAGACCACGTCATTAAGATTGCAGATCTCGGGTTGGCTAAGAATGGAGATATGATGTACGATACGAGCGCACAGTTCACGGGGACGCTGTGCTATGTCGCCCCAGAACGGTTGTCCATTCTACCCGGAAAGATTTCTCCGGAAACGTACGAATTGGCAGACTTGTACGGCGTCGGCTTGGCGGCGTGGGAGCTCATGTACTACGCCAAAGTTGGAGTGGCAAGAAGCGTCTTGGACGACGTTTTTAACGACGAAAACGACGAACGTCCAACGTTATCTGAAGCGCAGATGATGCTCGTGATCTCCACGGGTGGCATGAAGCCGACGATTGGTCACCTGTCGCCTCGCGTGTCTGATTGGATACAATCCACCACCGCGTTCAATCCGGTCGATAGGTTCAAATCCCTAGCACACGCTCAGAAAGCGTTTCAGCGATTGCGCGGAGATTTCATTCGGGATTTTATTCACGGTGACGAGTGATCGACTTTATCAAGTGTATACGTGTTTTTATCAACGCGCGCGCGCGCGAGCGTATCGCGCGCAGCACACCGCGCTGCGCCGTGCGGTGTGCTGTCGTGTATTATTTTTATTCATTGATAATATATTTCAACATTCGAGCTGTATTAGGTTTAGGGTTGTTAGTCTGGCTGTATTATTCACGATTCTTTCGCGTATCCACTCATTTTCATCCAAGGTAATACGTATTATTTTACTTTTTCGCCGCTGTCTTTGATGATCCCGAAACATTAAACTTGAAAAACACGATTAAACCATCCTCCATGACGTAGTCCTTTCCTTGCTGCTTGTACTTGCCTGCCGCCTTTACGGCTTGCTCACTCCCAAGTTCCTTGAGATCATCAAACGCCATAACTTCGGCGCAGATGAAACCGCGTTCGAAATCTGTGTGAATCACTCCGGCGCACTGAGGAGCTTTAAAGCCCTTTCGACAGCACCAAGCGCGAACTTCGTCTGGACCAGCGGTAAAGAAGTACATCAAGTGCACTGCGTTAAACGCGGTTTTGATGATCTTAGGAAGCGCTGTCGTCAAACCGTTGTCTTTTTGCCACTTTTCCTTGTCTTCAACGTTTTGCAACTCACTTTCGACTTCAGCGGAGAATGGAATGATCGTTCCGCCGCCGTGTTCTTTGACCCACTCGTGAATTTTGACCAAAAACTTATTCTTCTTGCGCTCGTAATCTTGTCTGCTCAAGTTCACCAAATAAATCACTGGCTTTGCCGTGAGCAAGAGGTACTTGTTTAAGAAAATCACGTCATTCGTCGTCCAGTGTTCCATTCCATTTCTGATTTCCTTGCCTTCTTCGAGCCAAGCTTGAATCTTCAACACCGAATCCAACTCGAGCTTCGTCTCCTTCGACGCCAGCGCGTTCGCCGCGCGCGACAAATCCTTCTCCAACTTTTCCCTAATCCCAGTCATGTATTCCAAATCCTTAATTCTCAGCTCTGACGTGATGATTTCAATATCCTCAACCGGGTCCACGCGGTCCTCGACGTGAATCACATCCGCGTCCTCAAAGCAACGCATCACGTGCATGATGCCATCCACCGCTTTGATGTGCGAAAGAAACGCGTTCCCCAACCCCGCGCCTCCGGAAGCGCCTTTCACCAAACCCGCGATGTCGACGACTTCCAAAAACGGTTGCACCACGCTCTTTGGTTTATGCATCTCCACCAAGAAATCGAACCGGTCATCTGGGACGTTCACGCGCGTCGAGTTCGGTTCGATCGTGCAGAACGGAAAGTTCTCCGCCGGGATCGAGCAGTTCGTCAGCGCGTTGTACAACGTGCTCTTCCCGACGTTGGGCATGCCCACGATGCCAACCTAGCGAACGGAAACATCGCGCACTTCACGTGAGTTCGCGCGCCCGCGCTCGAGGACGATGCCAAAGTCGTTGTCGACTTTTTATAGATGAGATGAATGCTTTCGAGCGATGGGAACTCGCGCTCGCTGATGCCGACGGCGAACGCGAAGATCGCGAGCGCGAGCGATGACGACTTCGCATCGCGAACGCACCTTCAAGTTGGAGGAGAATCTCCCGAGGGACCAAGGTCCCGGGGGTTCCTCTTCGACTACTTTTTTCGGGGGCATGGTGGATCGTGCGGTGATGAATGACGACGGGATGGACTCGTTCGCCGCGGCGTAGGGTCGGGTCGTCTCGACGGGCGGATGAAGTATTGATATTTTTTACAGATCAGGCTCGGCATCGAACGCGGCGGCAAATACGGCGGGGATGTGGTCCAACATATCAGACGCTTGCATGCCGCGACCGAACGCGGTGAAAGCGCGCGCGGCGGATGATTTGGTGACGAAGCACGAGGCGGCGACGGCGGATGTGAATCGACGGCGCGTTTCTTCTCGACTCGTCTGCGGGTCTTCATCGCACGACGCGCGCGCCCAGGCGAGGAACGTCACTAGGATGCCGGCCAATATATCACCCTGACCGCCGCACCTCTTGGGCGCACCTTGATACGCGATCGGCACGAACGCTGGCTCGTCGTCGTCGTCCTCGGCGCCGTCATTCATCAAAAGCCAGTCAACCTCGCCTTTGAGTAAAAAGTGCACGGGCGCGTACCGACGCAGCGCCTTGCGAACGAGCTCTTCGCGAACCCACTCGTCGTTTAAATCTAAATCTTTCACGTTCGTACACCGCGCGCGCATGCGTTCAACGTCCTCGTCGCTCGCGTTCAGCGCTCGCTCGCCCGTCGCTCGCACGCTCGCGCTCACTAATCGAAACAACTCCATCTTATTCGGCGTCGCCACGTCCCAAGAAAACCGCGCATTCCCCCCACGAAACTCTTCTAAATCATTCTCCAATAAACTTTGCGCGAAATCCCTCGGCGCTTCGTCGTCGTCGAACTCCCAAAACAATCGCAACCCGTCGGCGTCGTACACCGTCGGGACGCGTCCTCGTCGTCGCCCCAACGCACTCGCACTCGCGCGCCAATGGTCGAGCACGATGCGATTATTCCCTAATCCCGGTCCAACGCACACCCCATCGACGCGAGCGAGCCATTGAGTGATCGAAGCGTTCGAGCTCGCGTTCGAGCTCGCGTTCGAGCTCGCGTTCGAGCTCGCGCTCGCGCTCGCGCCATCTCGACCACCACAAAACTCGCTCTCATCGAACGCCCCGATGACGATGTGATCGCAACAATACCCCTTTACGACATCTTTCGCGAAGTGCGAGGTCAAGACGTAGACCAAATCGCTTCCCGCCCTCGCGCTCGCTCGAGCGGCGTAGTGCGCCGCGCCCGCGTACGCGCTCGACCCACCGACGACCGCGATCTTCTTCCCTGCGTTGCCTTTATACGTCGCGTGTGACAATTTCGGGATCACTTTGCGAGCGAAATACCTCAACACGTCCTCCGTCATCGACGTTGAAGCGATCGATGGCGTCATTCGATGACGCCTCGAGCGCGCGTGTACGCGTCCTGGCCCGGGAACGAACGGTTTTTCTTCCGCGGTCGCGTCGTCGCGGGCGTGACGCCGAGGAATGCGTTGTTCACCTCATTGTTAATCGCCGGCCCCGGAATCGCGTTCGCGCATCTCGTGAGCGCGCGGGCGAGCGCGCGGTTCGGGACGTGGATCACGGCGTTCGCCTACGCCTTGTTGGCGTTCGTGTTGTTTTGGTTGTTTCGATGTGCGTTGAGCGATCCGGGGATATTACCGAGAATAAAGCGAGTAGAAAACACGACTCAAGGGATGACAGAGCGCGAGAGACGGGCGAAAACACGCGAAGGCGTGGCGCTCGCGACGAAGAAACGAGCGACGGCGCGATGGAACGAGACGTGCGGGTATTACCAACCCCTAAGAGCGCACCATTGTTCGGTGACGAATGATTGCATCGAGAAATTTGATCATCATTGTCCGTGGACCGGGGCGACGATCGGGGCGAGGAATTATAGGGCGTTTTTGATCTTCGTGATGAGCTGCGCGGCGTACGCGGCGTACGTGTGCGCGATTTGCGCCATCGTCATAGAGGATGGGAGTAAGCATCGAGACGTCGAGCGCGCGATGGCGTCGTCGTGGATGCCTTTGGTGTTACTCGTGTACGCGAGCATAGGGTTGACGTTTGTTGGCGCGCTGATGTGCTTTCATTGCTATTTAGTGGCGACGAATCAGACGACGTACGAGTCGTTTCGAGACGGGTACTCGTGGGACGCGAATCCGTTCAATCGAGGGAGCGTGTGGAAGAATTGCGGTGAGGTGTGGTGCGGGAAAATTCCTCGAGCTCGAATAAAATTTTACGCCTTCGTGGACGAAGACACGAGCGCGGAGGAGTTCGCGCGCGAGCTCGAGGAGAACGAGAGGCTCGAGGCGGAGGCGTTGCTCGAACTCGAGCGCGCCGAATTCGACGACGCCGAACGCGGGAGCGAGTTAGATGACGTATTGTGATCCGGATGACGTATTGTCATCGATTTCCCTCGCTTTTGCCTCGATTTTCGAGACGTCGTCGTGAGGTAGTAGCTCGAATCGAAAGCGCTCTCGTCGCGCCGCGTTGTTATTAGAAAATTGATGGAGCCGCTTCGACGGTCACTTCGAGACGCGCGGCGGAATGCCTCCGAAACCGTCGCGAAAGCGCGCGCGCAAAGTCGCGTGCGCGATCGCGGGCGCTTTCGCTCTTCTCATCGCCCTCGCGTCCTCGCGCGCGTTCGCGACTTTGCGAGCGAGCGCGCCGGCGCCGGAGCCGCGGGCGAGCCGCGTCCGCGCGAACGCCGCGCCGCCTCCTTTCACCCTTGACCCGCTCTTGGCGAGGAAAGACGCGCGCCAAATCAGCGCACATAAAAACGAAAAACATTCCTCGATCGCGCACAGCGCTCGAGCGCCGGCGGTCGCGCGTGCGTCGACGGAGAAGTCCACGGAACGGGCGCTCGGCTCGGCGCGGACGCCGGCGTCGCGTCGAGCGTCCCTCGCTCTGAGCGGTTTCCACCCGCTCGAGCACTTCGAAGCGTCTGGGGATGTCGTGCACTGGGGGGATGATTTCATCGTCGCCAACGCCGAGGCGTGTCACGACGCGTGCGTGAAGGAGAAGGATAAAGGATGCAACGCCTGGGTGTTTTGTCCGGTCGAGCGCGGGTGCGGCGGGCAAAAGTATAAATGTTGTTGGTTGAAGAAGCAGCGGCGGCCGTGGACGCTGCTCGGAGGACACGGGAAAGCAATCGCGTGGACGAGTGGGGGGATATACGAGCAGGACGATCCGAAGGGTGACCGCGATCCGTCGAGGAAGTTTCACGTCGTGGTGACGACGAACAACGCGATTTATCAAGCGTGGCAGTTGCGGGTGATGTATTATCATTATAAAAAGCAAAAGGCGGCGCAAGGGGACGAAGGCCAGATGGGTGGGTTTACTAGAATTTTACACGACACCAGCGATGGGCTCGAGCGCGAGATCCCTACGTGCATGGTCGATCGATTGAAGGATGAGTTGGGGTTCGTCGTCTTGTCGCGCCCGTACGCGTTTGAGCAATTCTTCACAAAGTGTCCAGAGATCGAGGAGGATTACATCTTGATGGCTGAGCCCGACCACGTGTACATTAAACCCGTGCCGAATTTGATGAACGGCAATAATCCCGCGGCGTTTCCGTTTTTTTACATGACGGCGCATGACAAACCAGACATCGTGCGACGGTTTCTCCCGGGCATCACCGACGCCGAGATGTTCGACATCGACCCCATCGGGAGCTCGCCTACGTTCATCTCCAAGGTTGACTTGAAGCGCCTCGCCCCGGAATGGACCAAGATGTCCGTCGCATTGCAGAGCGACGCCGAGGCAAAAAAAGCCTGGGGTTGGGTCATCGAGATGTACGGCTACACTCTCGCTGCGTATAAATTAGGCATCGCGCACGACCTGCGTCCTCTCCTTCAGGCGCAGCCCCCGTGGGACACGTCGCTGTCGGAATTCATCTCCATTCATTACACGTACGGCATGGATTACGATTTGAAAGGAAAATTCACCCCAGGGAAGATGGGCGCATGGCGTTTCGACAAGCGGTCGTACTCGTCCACGTACCCGCCGCGAAACTTACCGCCGCCGCCGCCCGGCGTCGACAACGACCTCGTGCGCGCGCTCATCGACGCCATCAACGAAGCGAGCGCGGTGCTTCCCGATTGGGGAATGTGGCACGGGAAAAATCTCACCGGGTCGTTCCATTAGGAACGACCATTAGCGCATGTTGTGATCATCGGCGTTCGATGAGTGTCGTCATCAAACGTCACGCGTCCCGCCGCTCGCTTTGTCGCTCGCTTCGTCGCTTCCCTCGCGTCATCTCGCGCCTCACCACTCGAACGTCCGCGCGCTTCACGCGCATTCGCATTCTTTGACAGTCGCATTCATTCCATTCTCCTCCCTCGCGCTTCTTGCGCGTTTGAATCGAATCAAATCATGGTTGCTTCCTCGCTCGCTCGCGCCGCCTCCGTTCGCCGAGCGCCGGGGCGACGCGCGCGCGCGAGATCTTCCAAGTCATCTCACTCGCGTTTCACCCCGGCGCGAGCGCGATTGGCGAACAATTCAGCGTTAGAGACGCTGTTAGGGGCGACGATCGTCACCCCCGGAGGGGACGATGCGGTGAAGAGTTCGGTGAGAAAGTATTACGGCGAGACGCTGGCGTCGTCGAGCGACTTGAAGACGACGGCGTGTAAAACGCCGAGCGACAGCGTGCCGAAAATAGTCCGCCTCGCGTTAGAAGACGTCCCGAGTGAAATCAAGGCGAAATATTACGGCTGTGGAAGCCCGACGCCGATCGGGATCGAGGGGTTACGCGTGCTGGACTTGGGAAGCGGGAGCGGACGGGACGCCTACGTCGCGGCCAAGTTGGTAGGCGCGAACGGAAGCGTCGTAGGGATTGACATGACCGATGGTCAGCTCGCGGTGGCGAGGAAGTACGTGGATGAATACTGCAAGAAAACGCTCGGATACGGCAAGGTGAACATGAGATTTGAGAAAGGAACGATCGAGGATTTGAAGGCGGCGGGGATTAAAAAGGCGAGCGTGGATTTAATCATTTCCAATTGCGTGATAAATCTGAGCCCGGATAAACCCGCGGTGTTGAGCGAGGCCTATCGCGTACTGGCGAATGGTGGGGAGTTTTATTTCTCCGATGTTTACTGCTCACGACGATTGCCCGAGGGTATACGAGCGCACGAGGTGTTGCTCGGCGAGTGCCTCGGCGGCGCGATGTACGTCGAGGACTTTAAGCGCCTGTGCGTCGCCACCGGATTCACCGATCCTCGCGCGCTGAGCGCGCACGAGATCGAAGTCACCGACCCGGAATTACGCGAACTCTTGGGCGAGGCGAAGTTTTACTCCATCACCTACCGTTTGTTCAAGCTCCCGCCCGGGCGCCTCGAAACGTTGTGCGAGGATTACGGTCAATACGCCGTGTACAACGGCACGTTACCAGGCGCCTCGAACGCGTACGCTTTGGACGACCATCACCGCTTCGAAAAGAATAAACCAATGCTTGTGTGTGGGAACACCGCGAGCATGGTCGGCGAGACGTGGCTCGCCAAGCACTTCACCGTCGTCGGCGACCGAACGACGCACTACGGATTGTTCGATTGCTCGTCGTCCCCGGTCGCCGCGACTTCATCCGCGCCATCTTCCTCCCCGTGCGCCGCTGGCGTGTGCTGTTAATCAAAACTTCACTTTTACCTGTTTTCATCGCGCGCTCACTTTTTCATCGTCGTCGTTTTCCGTCATCCATATCGTCTCGTCCGCGTCGTCCTCCGTCGTCGTCGTCCCCGCTCGAGCGCGTCTTACTTTTCACTTTTCGCCTTCACTCCTCTCCATGCGCGCTCGCGCGCGCGTTCGCGCGTCCTCGCGCGCGTTCGCGTGCCCTTGGTCGTTCTTTCACAATCCCACGCGCGGTCCAACGCATTCGAGGACGCGTCGCTCGCGCGCTCGCGACGCGCTCGCCTCCCCCGCGCGCGACTTCCCCGATGACCTCTCTCGCGCGCTCGCCGACGCTTTGGCGAGCGTCAACGCCGTGCGAACGAACGCGCGATCGTCGTTCGACGCGCTCGACCGCAAAGCGATCGCTAAGGCGCTGGTGATGCTGAGTGAACATCCGCGGGCGAACGCGAGCGCGAGCGCGAGCGCGAACGCGAGCCGCGCGCGCGAACGCGAGGTCATCGCCATCGCATCGAACGCGAATGCGAACGCGAATGCGAACGCGAATGCGGACATGGAAACATCGAAAGAGATCGCGCGCAGGGTGACGATGGCGTGCGCGTTGGTACGGGAAATCGACCGCGTGAGCGCGGCGCGTTCGTGCGCGAACGGGACGTCGGCGGAGGCGTTCGAGCTCGTCGCTCGAGCGGGATGTTCGATTAGAAACGATCACGCGTTAACGTCGACGATTGTTCGGGCGTTTTATACCATCGCTCGCAAAGGGAAAGGGGCGACGAGCGAGGCGCACGCGACGTTGAGGACGTATACGGATGTCATAGCGGCGCTGAGCCGGTGCGCGCGCGAGTGCGAAAGGCGAGGGGTGACGCGACAGACCCCGAGCCCGGTTGAGGTGTGGCTGATGCTCAGAGCGACACCGTTGAAGTGCGATGCCGCGGCGTTCGGCGCGGGCGTGCAGGCGTACGTCGCGGAGGGACGATTGGAAGAGGCGGAGAAGGTTTTGCGGGACGCGACGGCGGAGGGCGTTCGAGCGGGAGCGCGATTGTTCAACACCTTGATCGCTGGGTACGGACGAGAGAAGAATCTTCGCGGAGTGGAGACGAGTTCGAACGCGATGAATGCGCTGGGGGTGGTGCCGAATCAAGCGACGTGGGGGGTGAAGGTGAGCGCGTACGTCGCGTGCGAGCGGTTGGATTTGGCGATGGACGCGTTGGAGCAAGGCGTGCGATTCAGTCCGAGAATCGAGCGGCGACCGGGGGTGCAGGCGTACACGACGTTGGTGCAAGGGTTAGCGCGCGCCGGGCGCACTGGAGAAGCGGAGGAAGTGTTGCGAAGGATGGCTCGAGATGGGGTGAAGCCAAACGCGTACACGTACTCGGCGCTCATCGACGGGTTGGCGGGAAACGCCCAAGTCAGTTTGGCGGAAAGCGCGTTGGCGGAGATGAGGCGCGCGCAAATTATGCCGAGCGTGGTGACGTATAATTCTATTTTGAAAGGCGTCGTCCGACGAATCGGGGCGAGCGGAGTCGCAGGGAATGATTTGCTTTCGCAAGCGCGACGCGTATTTGACCGCATGCGAGCGGATGGCGTGTCGCCGGATTTAGTGACGTACAACACTCTCATCAACGCGTGCATCGACGCCCAAGCACCCGCAGAAGCATGGAATGTCCTTCGAGAAATCTCGAAGTCAGGTTTGAAGCCGGATGTGGTGACGTACACGACGCTTTTGAAGTACTTTGTGCAAGTTGGAGACAGTTCGGCGACGCAATGGGTCCTCGCAGAGTTGGACACCGACCCGCTCATGGTGCAAGATGTCGGGGTGTACAATTGTTTAATCAACGCCTACGCTCGTCAAGGAGACATGTGTAGGGCCAACGAGACGCTGCTCGCGATGGAGGAGAAGAAAATCCCTCCCAATATCGCCACATACGGCTCCTTGCTCGAAGGCTACGTGCGCGTTGGTAACGTGCGCGAGGCGATCAAAGTTTACGAACTATGTTCGACCGTCAAAAGATTTGCCCCGGACGCGCGCATGCGCAAATCACTAGTCTACGGTTGCGGTTTGCACGGGCTATCCGACGTCGCCGATTGCTTGATTGCAGATTTACAAGCGACCGGAGACGAGGGCGCTCGGGAAGCTCGGACGCTGCGATTCGTCTTGCGCGCGGCGATGAAAGCCAAGACAGATGAAATAGGTGGCCGCGTAGATCGTTCACGCGTAAGAAAACTTAAACCGCGAACGAGCTCGAAAAGTTCGCGCGCCACGGCGCCGCCGCCAGCGCCTGAAGTGTCTGTGATGTCGACATCAGACGCCGACGTCGAGTGTCCCGCGCCAGAGGCGCAGCTCGAGTGGAATCGCGGGTTGGAAATGTGGAAGTACTGGCTCGGTTTGCCAAACAATTACTACGCCGCGGGCGGCGGGCGTGAGGACAGCGACGCGAACGTATCGCCGATGAAGTCGTCCGATGCGACGTCGCCGACACTAGAAGTAGAAAATTCATAGACGTTCTCGCTGACCATATTTATTGAAGTAGCTACTTCTGATTCCCATCGCTCCCGATTCCGTACGCCACGAAAGAGGCCACAAATGAACTCAACAAGTGCACGCCAAAAAAGTGCGTTCGCACGGTTCGAGTGTAAACGCGCCGACGCGTGGTGTACGCCTTGGCATCGACGCATTCATCGACGTTTGGCACGTTGCGAAGCTCGAAATAAAATGCACACTCATTGACGACAAAAATGAGCGTCACGATGGGCATCCCGACCCACCAAAACCATCCAAAGCGTTCGGGTACCGTCGTGCTGACCCACGAACCGTACGTAGTGCACGTCGCCACGGCGAAACAATCCAAGAGTCGCCACACCGAGTTCCATTTCGGCGCGCGCCAATGCACGACGCTCGTGGCCATCAAAATACAACCAAATATCGCAAACGTGTACGCGCGAGCGTCGGTGGCGTCGCGGCCGAGAGCAAGTGTTACTGGAATGACTGGCGCCGCGCTCGAAACGATGAGCGGCCGCGCGATATCCGGCGGAACAATGTCCTCCATGTCGACCGTTTGCGATGATAATGACGACGTCAACGCTTGCACGTGCTCGACATCTTCATAAATCGATGCAACGTGCGCGTCGCCGTCGGATTTCGAATTCCCGCGGTGCGTCGGCATCGCGCGCCGACGACTGTGGATGCGCTAATTTTGGCGTCCGCGACTCGTACGCGCGCGACCCGTCCGCCATCGACCGACCACTGAGCGCGTTACTCGAGCGTCAAACGCGCGAGAACAATCCACACCGATTCATCCACGCGAAGTTTACTCTGCGATTCCACTGCGTGTGAGACAGTTCGTCCAAACGCGTCGACGGCGACGAATCCGCCGCCGCCAGCCGCTTTCTCGAGCGATCTCACATCCACGCCTTCCGCGCGAAACAATCGCCCCACTTCGCCAAAAAGAATCAACACATTCTCATTTTTCGCTCGAACAGCGATATCAGTCATCACCGTCCTCCGTCCGCTTCCGTCGTCGTCTCGCGACGCGAGCGCGTGATCCACGGCGACGATGAATCGAAACCTTTCGAGTTCTGCCTTCAACCCACCTCGAGGAACGACGCGCGTGACGTACGGCCACGACCCACACTTTGCCTTGGCTTCATTCGCGCTCACTACGGTCGCTCGCGGCAATTCGCACGCGACGTCTTGGTCGCCGCGCTCGTCGCTCGCGTCGTTCGGCTCTCGCATTCGCGCGACGACCCTGCGCCCCACGGTGACTTCACGATCGATCACGCACCGCTCACCGTCGCCAAAATCCACGACGTTTGATTTCTTCCTCTTCTTATTTCCCAATTCCCCTTGCCTTTCATTCGATCGTTCGACATTCGCGACGACGACGACGCCTTCGACGTACGTTCGTCCTCGCGCTCGCGAATCCCTCCTCGTATTCGCCGCCCCTCGTCCGTGTCCAACATCTCGCAAACTCTGTTTTCGCTCGAAAATCTCATTTCTCAGCGCTCGTGGAGTCGCGACCCACTCCGCGATGTCGTACGCGAACGTCGTTCGCGCTCGAGCGCGCGCGAACGCGCGCGCGACGTCCTTCGCGTTCGCCCGCGCGTCTCCGTCCTCGTCGTCATCATTCGCGCTCCACGACGCGCTGTCGACGACGAGAAATTCATCGCACGCGAACGCGTCGCACGCGCGGGCGAACGCGTGCACGATCGCGCTCGCTTCTATCACCGATCGCGCGCTTTGTATTTCGTTCGCATCGAACGCGATCGCGAACATCGATCGATCGATCGATCGCGCGAGCGCGCGATCGCGCGACGTCGAGTGCGATGTGAATCGTCACTTCGTCGTCCGTCGTCCTCGGTCGTCGTCACGTGATGGCGTTCGATCGTACGAATGCGACGTCGAGTACGGAGGTTTGTGACGCATTCGATGTGGAATCCAGACCGTCGTCGTCGTCCACGGGCGTCCTGGGTCGTCGTCACGTGATGGCGTTCTATACTACGAATGTGACGTCGAGTACGGAGGTTTGTGACGTACTCCATGTCGAACTACGACGGTCATCGCGGCGACGCAGCGTCACCGCGACGTCGCGCGATGTCCCTCGCGCACGCGCGCTCTAGGATTCGAGTCCGTTCCACTACGTCACACGTGTACGTATTTCACCCATCGCACGCGCATTCGCGACGCGTTGTCTCGTCCGTCGACGGTACGCCGCCAACACCCGGCGAATGCGAGGATTGAATTCTCTCTTGACATCGCGACGGCGCACGATGCGATGACGCGCGCGAGCGATGGATTCGCCTACGCGAATGCATCACGCGCGCGTGCGTCGCGCGCTGACGCCGACCTTGGGGAGAGAGCGGAGGACGCGAAGGGCGGCGAATGGCGACACGCGAGCGCGAGCGACGCGAGCGCGAAACGCACGATCGCTCGAGCGCGCGCGTTGTTAGCGCACGCCGAGATTTTGATGAATGAACAGAAACACGTGGAGGCGATTGAGGCGTACACCCGAGCGATCGCGGCGAACGTCGAGGCGTGGATGAATGTGAAGGAGGAAGATAGCGGTGAGGCGCGCGCGGCGCGCGCGGAGGCGAGGCGAGACGACGCGAGTAGCGCGATTCGAATGCGATGTTCGATCGAGGCCTATCGCTCGTGTGCGAGTGTGGCGCTGAGTGGACGAGCGATGTCGAAATTTGCCTTAGGGTCGTGGAGCGAGGCGATTCGCGATGGTGAAGCGGCGATCGATTCCGCGCCCGAGGAAGCGCTCGCGCACGAGAGACTGTCGGATATTTTATTCGCCACGGAGGCGGCGGGGGATTTAGCGCGCGCGTACGCGGATAACGCCCGAGCGATTCGCGCATTGCGCGGTGAAAATACGGGGAAGACTAAAGGCGACGGGAAGGCGGCGAACAAGTCCGCGATCGGTGCGACGAGTTTGACGCTCGCGAAGACGATTGCGGAGGGCGACGTCGTCGAAGCGAGACGAATGGCGCTCTATGGCGGCGGCGTGATGTATGCCGACCACGGGGACGATAATAAACGAATGTACGAGGATAGATTTCTGTTCCTCGAAAAGGCGAAGACGATGTTTGTTCGCAAGTACGCTGAAGTTGGTGGCGAACAGCACGCCGACGCCGAGGCGCCGACGTCGTGGCTCGACAACGCGTTTGTTCTTGCCGGATTCGACAACATGGGCGCGTACGAGCGCGCGAACGTGTGCCTGTCGATTGGGAACATATTTAGCTGGGTGGGCGATTTCTCTGGCGCCGCCGAATTGTATTCGTGTGGGATCACCGTCGTCGCCAGCACTCAGGATGATTCCGAAGCGCTGGATGACATCGAGCCGATTTTAGAAGTCAATCGCGTTCTATGTCAACTTCGATCGGGGCACTTTGAGAAAGCGTGGAAAAACGTTCGTAAGCTCATGCGCGAGGAGAAGCGACATAAATTTGCGAGTGGCTTCCTTCGAATCGCCGAGATCGCGTGCGTGCGAGAGGAGTGGGACATGGCGGAGCAAAGCTTCCGCATCGCCAGTCGATTCGGCGCCGAGCTTCAAGTGCGACATAAAATCGTCCTCGCCCAGCGTTCGGCGCTTGAGAACAGGCCATCACTCGTGGATGTGGAGCAACTTGAAGAGCTAGATAAGATTCAAGACGGCAAGGAGGCGGAGTTTGCCGAGACACCTAGATTTCCCACTACGGCGTCGGGGCGACCGCCGTCATTCAAAAAACAGAACTCCCTCACTGACGTCGACGACGACCCAGTCCTCTATGCCGAGGCAACGCAAGAGTTGCTCGACGAACTAGCAAACGGGTTTGGTTCGCCCGATTCCCAAAGTTCCGCTGATGCGAACACCTCCAAGCTCTTCTCTGGCGCGGGCTCTCGATCGCTAAAGCTCACCGATGTCATGGCGGATTTGGCGGGATCAACGTCGCCGCGTCGCAGCCATCGCAAGCGTAAAGCCCGAGACGAGGCATGTTCGTGTAAAGAAATGTTCAGCTACCTCGGCTGGGGTTCGATCGATGTCGATAACCTCAGAGCACCGAACTCAGTGGAGGATGAAGTGTTCCTCGCTGCGCTCTTGGACACCGACGCAGATGGCGCCGTAGCCACTGACGGCACTGAAGCGATGGATTCAGACGCGGCGCCGCGGTGATCTCCGCCATCACTCGAGATGATCTCACGCGCTTGGAGATTATCCGAATGCGGCGCCGCGGTGATATCCGCCATCACTCGAGCTGATCTCACACGCTTGGAGATTATCCGAATTGTATGTACAGTATTTTCTCGGTTTTTGTTTCATATGATGCACCTCATTTATTTTACATCACGAACATCGCCGCTGCGAGCTCGATCAAGCGACTAGGGCGCCGGAATCGCGGCGAATTGATCCAACTCGCGCGCCAAGGCTCGCGCCCGCCGTTCGCGCGAACGCCACCGAGGCGGCCGCCGACACCCGGTGCGACAACCACGCGGCGGCCATCGCGGCGTGATCGATCAATGCGATGTTTATGCGCTCTGCCGTGGGCGCATGGGCGCCAGGGGAGACACGATGCGAATTGAGGCACGTCGACGCGTCGACCGAGCGATTGACAACCGAGCACTAGAGGTTAAATAAACAATCAGCAAATGAATATCATTTCGCGGCGTCCAAAGACCCGCCCGAGGCGCGCAAGCGCCTCATTTTGATAGTATACAGTGAGAAGAGCGCGATGGCGGTTGCGACGGTACCGCACGCGTACTTCCATCCGAATGGTTTCGGGTAGACAACGAGGGACAAAATCAGCGAGAACATTTTACGCAAAGTTTTGATGACCTCGGTGTTCGTCGCGCCATAATACCGTAGACAGAGCAGAATGCATGTGACGCTGATGTACCCAAACACGGCGGCCAAGCAAATCGTAGCGAGGACTAACGGTTCAGAAAGCACGTGCGCGAGCGCGATGAAGAGTTCGCCCGATGCGAACAAACCAGTAGCTAAAAACGCGCTCCCGATGGCGTTAACGTAGAAGACGACTTCGCAGTGCGAAATCGGTTGTGGAATGCTGAAAAATCGCCGCTCTTCAAAGTTCCCCGCCGTGCTCTCCATGAACAGCGCGCAGACGATGTAGACGACACCGCGCCAGTGAAACGTCGGAAATGAATCGACGTCGCCCATCGAGAACATCGTCACCCCGAGCACGAGGAGCGAACACGAGAGATAATCTCCTAACCCATATCGCCTGCCGTGCATGAACGTCCCCACGATCATCACTGGGATAATTTTCGAGCACTTGGCCACGATTCTCGTCGTGTAATTAATATACCCTAGCGCGCAATTCGTCAAATACATCGACCCACTCGTCATCAAGCTCAACATCGCGTAATCAATCATCCGTCCCCGACGCTTTCCCACATCACCGTTCCTAAACCTCTCCATCTGCGCCAAAACGCAATACACCGCGCACGTGCACAGCGACACGACGCCGCCGTACTTGAAATCCCCTGTCGCCCGACGAAACACCCCTTCTTGCGCGCCCGTGAACCCCAGATACGCCAACAGCGCTCCGACGGCGAGCGTGGCGAGCAATCGTCCGTCGCTCAGCGCGACGTCCCGTCCCCACACGCGCGCCTTTGTTCGCGTTCGTTTCCCATCATTCGAATTCGTCGACATCATCAGCGATGGTGTCGTCGATGTCGTCGACGACGACGCCCATTCGTCGCGAAACGACAACTTCACCGTCGACGACGCGACGCCGTCGTTCGACGCATTCGACGTCGCGATGCCTCGTTCGATGTCATCGAACGCGCGCTGCGACGACGACATCGACGACGACGACGCGTTCGTCGATTCACGCGATTCGTCGCGCACTGACGCGTCGACATCATCGATTGGGTTCATTTTGAGCCATTCGTTCGATGTCGAGTTCATCGTTTTCGATTTCAATGTCGCGTCATCGATCGATCGAGAGATGTCGATTGATTTCGATTCCATTCGACGTCATGTCGTTCGATTCGATTTCGATTCGATCGATTTCATTGTGCGTGCGATGCGACGGCGATGGCGAGCGAGTGTTGGCGGCGATTCGAAGGAAAGCACAGACTCTGGCATTACGGGAACGACGACGCGCGACGCGCTATTTGGACTCGCGACTTGACCCGCGCGAGCTGAACACCTCGTCACTGGCGCTGACGCCCTCGAGAGCGTCGATGATGCTGACGTCGTCGATGATGTCGTCGATGATGTCGTCGGCGTCGTCGTCGTCGTCGACGCGGCGAACAGTGACGACGACATCGCCGCCGCGGCTCTCGCTCGAGAGACGCGCTCGAAGTCCTCACTGTGGACGCAATGTGACATCAAGAGAACGCGCCGCTGGCGCGCGCGCTCGACGCCCCTTTTTGTTCTACTCTCGCTCTCGCGCGTTTTATGTTCATCCAAACGATTCCATGCGATCTCGATCGATTTCATCCCATCGAGTGCGATCTCGATGCATTCGATTTCACGTCCATCCCATCGAATCGATCGACGTCCATGCCATCGAGTTCACGTCCATTCCACGCGCGTCGCGTTTAAATCGCATCGATCGATGTCACCGTCGCTCGCGGTCGTCGCTCGCGGTCGACGTCGTCGAGGGACACGCAAGTAACGCTCGAAAACGCTCGCGAGGACGTTGCCGACGACGCAGGCGAGCGTCGCGCGCGTCACTTCAAGGCGATCGCGAAAGGACGAAAGAGAGATGACGGAAATCGAACCGTGGTACGCGCGCGTGAAAGGGCCGTTTCCCGAACGATACGGGTGCGTGGGCGTGAAAGAGGATGGCGGCGGGTCGATGCGCGGCCGCGGCACGGTGGGCGAGATGAAGATCCATCGCGCGGTGTTCAATCGAAATGTCGCTCGCGTGCGCGAGATCGTGGCGAACGGCGAAGGCGATGTGAATGAAGTGGACGGCGCTGGGGTGACGCCGATCATGTGCGCGGCGTATGAGGGTTGGGCGGATGGCGTGGACGTCTTGTGCGAGTTAGGGGCCAAGGTGAACGCGAGCAATAACGCCGGGGACACGGCGTACGTGTGGGCGATGACGATGGGGAACGAGGACGTCATGGAGCGATTGAAGCGACATGGAGCGGACCCGAATTACATCGGGCAAGTGATCGTGCCCGAGCACATTCCCAAGGTGAGAGACTTTTACGATTCCGAGGATGGGCAACAGCATCCCAAACCGAGCGAGGAGTATTTGGAGTACCAACGCGAGATTGATGCGCAAATGCAAAACGCCACGGACAAGGCGCTTTTAGTTTAAGCGTGAAGTTCAATGGATTCGAACGATTTGTTTCGTTTGATGTCGTGAATATTACACAGCGGGCGTCGGTTGGCGTCGGTTGGCGTCGGTTGGCGTCGGTTGGCGTCGGTCGGCGTCGGTTGGCGTCGGTTGGCGTCGGTGATGGACGTTTTGCAACGCGCGCGCGCGTCGACTATGCAGCTTCAGCTTGTAACTCGAGCGCTTTTTTCACCATCGCATCGTTATAAGTTCCGCGAATGAGTCCTTCGATGTAAGGCTTCCACAAGCGCGCGCGCGCGTTGACGAACCAGTCGCCGACCTGCGTGGGCGTTAAACCGGTTTGACGCGCCAAATCCTCCTTTTCTTCGCGCGTCGGGATCGGCTTCAGTCGAGTATCCGTGGGGTAGAAGTGGTCCCAGAGCCAAGCGGAAAGAATTTTCCGCGCGTTTTTGTCGTGCTTGCCCGAGTTCTCAGACTTTGATGCCGAACTAATCTCGATGGGTGATTTCGCCTTGGTCGCCGTCGACGCGCTCGACGTCGTCGAAGCCGGTATCGAACACTTTGTGCTCTTCGTGACGTGATCGAACGACGAATCGAATGCGTCCAAAAGCTTCACGCGCGCGGCTTTGAATCGCCGGCGCATGACTTCGCCGGCATCGGGAAGGTTTAAGCACAAGTGGTGATTGCCGCCAGTCGTCTTTATCGCCGCGGCGGCGGTTCGCCGCTCGATGTCGCGCGCGCGCTCATCAAACGTGCGAAATTCGGCGACAAACATGTCGCGCAAAATCGTCAACCGGTTCAGCTTTCTCTTGTCGATCGTGCTTTTGTGCTTTCGCACGTACGCATTGACGCGATATCGTACGTACGTCATCGTCTTCGCCGGATCTTCGGCTTCGCGCCTCTTCGTCTCCCGCGCCGACGCGCCGTCATCCTCAATCGCGCTATCGTTCGCTCCATCGCGCGCGCCCTTGTCGGCAAAGATATCTCTCAAAACAATCGACATGTGCGCCATCACCGCGCGCGTCGCGAGTGCGTGCTTCGACGCACCTTTCCCTTGGCTCCTCGGCGGCGTCCGCTCGTCTCCTTCCTCCCGACAGTACGCGTCGAACGCGTTCAGCACATCATCCCACGTCGCGTCATCGATCGCCTCAACTTTGTCGACGTTTGAAACGATTGAATCCATTTCTTGTGACATCGCGAAATCATCCGTTTTCAACCGTCGATCTCCATCGTCGCTGTCGCGCTCGACGCCTTCGTCGTCGCCGTCGCCCCACACGAACGCCAACCCATCCATCGTCGCCCGTCGCGTCTACGCGCGCGCCTTTCCCGCGCGCGAAACAACCGTCGCTCGCCGTCGCTGATGCCGATGCGCGCGAAATAAATAAATATCCCTCTCCTTTTTCCCGCGCGCGCGACGCGCGATGCCGTCGCGCGTCGCCCTCGCTCGCGCTCTCGTCTCAAAGCGCGCGCGCGCGCGACCGTTTCGAGACGTTTTTCTTCCTCGGACGCGACGACGACACGGTTTGTGAACGTCGCTCGATGACATACATAATCATCATCGAACTGTATCAAGGCGCACCAAGAGGGACGTCATAAATCACCGCATATCGCACGCCACGCTGGCGCGATGTTTTTATCCCAAGTCCACGACGACGCGCGCGCGCGCGATTTTCATGGCGTTCTTTCCCGTGGAATACGTCACGCGTTCGCCCGACGCGTCGCCCGGCGTCCATGCGAATGGCATCGACCGCGCCGCCGATCGCGTCACAGCGCGACGCGCGTGCGCGGCCGCCGGCGTCATGCTCGCCGCGCATTACGTCGTCGCGTTCGTTTTATTTTTATCCCTCCCGTTCATCTACGTCGACGCGTCCTCGCGCTTCGTCGATGGTGTCATTTCTCTTCGCCACGTGAACGCGACGCACGTCGCGCTCGTGACGTTCAACGCGGTGAACGCGCTGATTTGCGTGTGGGAGATCGCGTTGTGGTGCCATCGCGAACGGGTGAAGAAGCTCAGTCGTGGGTATATTAAAAAGTTTGGCGATCGGGTGCGTCGAAGGCGCGTCGAGGGGCGGACCGAGGGCGAAAGCGCGCGCGCACGTGGGTTCGTTCGATGGCCGTGGGGTGAACGACGTTTTGAATATTCCATCGAATGATTGATGTGAACGATTTTTGATGTGACGCGCGTAGGTATTACCGAAACCGCTGTTCTTATTCCAACATATATCGTTGAGAGAGGCGTTGTCGCTGGAGTATTGGTCCATAGTATTCGCGCAATACGCGAGCTTGGATCCGTCGTACGTCGAGCACAATAGCTGGAGCTTTTGGGTCGATTGCGGGAACGGATTCACGACGCTCGCGCCGACGCTCGCGCTCTCCGTGGGAATCACGCGGTGGCCCGCGATAGAACCAATCATCAGTGCGTCTCCACGCATGTTAGGACTCCTCGCGGTGGTGGTGAACTACCAAATGGCGTACGGTACGGTGCTTTATTTCGCGAATTACGCGTACAACGGGTACTATCGCGGCGCCTCGAACGCGTCGCTCGCCATCGTCGGCGTCTCTAACGTTCTATGGATCCTATTCCCTGCGATGTGGATCGTCATCGGCGTACGTGCCGTGAATACCGGTGTGTTTGCTCCGATCTTATGTACTATTCCGATCGTGTAACATGTCTTATTTTGTTTTCTCGCGACGGCGCGTCGCGGCGCGACGGACGACGTCGAGGGACTCTTTCTGATTTGTGACTCGTCGAAAACACACCCTGGTGAAAGCAAACCCGTCGAGCGCGCGCGACGCGCTGCACTGCGCGCCACTCGGTACGTCCGCCTTCACCTCATCTCGCCCCAACGCGTCATTCGTTTTCATTCCTCAATTTCGCTCGCGTTCGCGGTGGACACGAGCGGTCGCGGTGGACCATCGATCTCGCCGCTCGCGCGCGCGGCGCGTGAAAACCTCGCGCCGCGGGTATGGAAATCAAGCTTTATCCATGGACTGACGCGCGAATGCGAAAGCATTCGAAGGTTTCGCGCGAGTTCGATACGAAACACAACCAGGACGATCGCGAAAGGCGCGCGCGAGGATGAGCGGAGTGATGCGAGCGACGCCGCGATTGGGGTCGAGCGCGAACGTCGCGCGAGCGACTCGGGAGCGACGAGGCGCGAGGACGAGACGAAACGCAGTGGCGAAACCGAGCGGAGTACCGGAGAATTTGGAACGGGTGAGAATTGAGACGCCATGGGAAGACGCGAAGGCAGTGCTCAAGCGCGAGTTTGGGGCGACGGATGCGGAGCTGAAACGAGCCGAGGCGTTGAGCGACGAGGATTTGAGCAAGGCGTATTACATGATGCAACTTTGCCGGGACTTTGAGAACGAGTGTAACCAGGCGTACATGGCGGGGAAGATTCGTGGTTTCATGCATCTCGATAACGGCCAGGAGTCGATTCCGGCGTTGCTCGCGGATTGCATTCGCAAGGATGACTTGAAGCACTCGTACTACCGAGACCACTGCCACGCGCTGGCGTGCGGCGTTGACAGTGGCGCCGTTATGGCGGAACTTTTCGGTAAGGACGGCGGCACGTGCCGAGGTACTGGAGGGTCAATGCACATTTACGACATGGACACCAACTTCCAAGGCGGATGGGCGCTCGTCGGCGAGCAGCTCCCGTACGCAGTCGGTGCGGCGCGTTCCATCGTCCTGGATAAGATGCTCGGTCGTCCTGACGCGCACGATCGCATCACGGTCGTGTTCGTTGGCGAAGGTGGCGCACAAAATGGTCGCATGGCGGAGTGCTTGAACGCGGCGGCGAAGGAAAACTTGCCGATTCTCTTCTTGGTCATCGATAACGGTCGGGCGATTAACACATTCACCAAGGATGTCGCGGCGAACCAAGAGGTTTTCAATCAAGGCAAGCACTATGGCGTCCCGGGCGTGCTGGTCGACGGACAAAATGTGCAAGACGTATTGAGAGTCGGGCGGGCGGCGATCAGCCACGTGCGCACGAAGGGTCCGGCGATTTTGCAAGTGCACACGTTCCGCTTCAACGGGCACTCGCCGGCGGATCCAGAGCACGAGCGCAATCGTAAGGATGAAAAGAAGTGGGCGCGCGCGGAATGCGACCCGATTAAGATTTTCGAATCTTCAGCAGATGCACAGCGCGTTGACATGAAAAACGAGACGACCAAGGCGAAGCTTGAGGTCCAACGCGCTTTGGATTTCGCGAACAACTCGCCGCCGCCGCCGCCGGGACTCGCCGCCGAGCTCGAATACCCCGATCCCTCGGGCAAAGTCGACTACTCAAAGCGCGAACCTGCGGAAGGTTTGGCGAGCGCCGCCGCGGTGACGGAGAAGACCGTCGCGCCTGAAACGCTCAAGGGGTTGAAAGCGCGGATTGAAGCGCTTCGCGCGATGTGCGTCTCCCCGGCGGGCATCTCCATCGGTGACGCCGTGAACCTCGCTATTCTCGAGGAAATGTTGCGCGATCCAACGTGCGTGGCACACGCTGAGGATCTCCAAGCGGGCTCTTCGTACAATATTCCCGCGAACACGCAACAGGCGTTTGGGACGCTGCGCGCTGCGGATGAAATCATCGATGAAGGTCACTTCATGGGCAAAGCGCTCGGCGAAGCGATGAACGGCTACCGGCCCATCGTCGAGCTCATGAACGCTAACTTTGGCATTTATGGCATGGCTGAACTCTCGTCTGCGGGTAACACGTACGCCACAACTGGCGGGCAATTCGCCATGCCATTGACAGTCATCGGTGCCGGTGGTACCGCTCCGAACCAATCATTGGGCGCCGAGCACTCCCAACCATTCCACGCGTACATCATGGGCATCCCCGGTTTGAAGATTTGCTCTGCGTCTAAGCCTCAACAAGCGTACGGGTTGGCTAAGTCTATGATTCGTGACAACGGCCCTGGCGTTTTGCTGCTCCCGGTGAAGATGATGAAGAGTCGCGGGCCGGTGACGCCCGACACTTTCCTGCCCCTTCACAAGTCCACCGTGCACCATTTCGCGAGCGATGAAAGCGTGAAGAACAACAAGGCGGTGACGATCGTCACCTACCTTCACGGGGTCAAAGAAACCGAAGAAGCCATCGCCGAGCTCAACGGCAAAGGCATCGACGCCGACTTCATCGAGCTCTCGTGCTTGAAGCCCGTGGACTGGAGAACGATCCAAACCTCCCTCCAGCGCACGCACAAGCTCGTCATCTTGGACGAATCCACTCGCACCGGCGGCGTCGGCGCATCAGTTTCCGCCATCGTCTCTGAAAACTTATTCGACGAGCTCGACGCCCCCGTCGTTCGTCTATGCATGGAAGACGCCCCTGTGCCGTACGCGAGCGAGATGGAAAAAACCGTCGTCAAGCGCGCCGCCGATTTGGTCGCCGCCGTGCGCTACGCCGTCGATCGCCAGGCGTAATCCAATCAATCATTCTTTCCACGAACTCGCGCTCGCGCGAGACAAACATTGAAATACATAAGAATAAACAATAATCACATCTCCTCATTCGTGTTTCCCCATAATCGCCATCGTCCTCATTTCCCTCGTTCGTCGTCGTCGTTCGCGCGCGCGCGTCGAAACCTCGACACGATCGGTCGGTCGCCATCCTCGCTTTCGGACCTTATCCATATCGTATTCCACGACTCGCGACTCGTCGTTTACCCCCCCCCCCCCCCCCCCCCCCCTACCCTACC
>Ga0222712_10001795_pt1 | contig 25713 bp, 23 predicted proteins | sample C33_657DmetaG_FD_165043 | JGI IMG/M metagenome (GOLD analysis project Ga0222712, IMG submission 165043) | Estuarine water microbial communities from San Francisco Bay, California, United States - C33_657D | ecosystem: Environmental > Aquatic > Marine > Unclassified | place: USA: California... | reverse complement strand
GGTGTCTTCCGCAGAACCAGTCATAAGTTTTGAAACTTTCTTAATGTAAATTACTTCTCTGAAGTACATACTATCACATTGTTCACATTTGATAGTTTCACAGTCTCTTAAATTAACTTTTGGTGTTAAATCGCTCATATTTGTTTTTTTATAAGTTTAATCAATTAAGGTTATTTTGTCAAATATTGTTTCATATCCATATCCATTACGGTATTGATAATCTTTTGAGGTACTTTGTATTCGTCATACAAAGAATCTTCTTTTAAGTGTGAAATTACACAACCGTATAGTTTGATATCCCCATACTTACTACCTTCCAACATTTTTAATAGTAACCTACCGTAAAGTGGTAATTGGATGTAGTAGTGACCCAAGGCATTATCATGGTAATCATCAAATGGGTGTAACATTTTCTTAGTGAAATTTGTTACGGTAAAGTTCTTTGGTTTGTTGGTTTTCCAATCCGTGATGACAATTCCAAAGTCAGTATTGTCACGGTTCATCATCAACCATACTTTATCGGGTTGACCTGTATATCCAAGGTCAGGATGACCCAGAACCATCTCAGTATCAAGTAATACTGCCCCACGTTGTTCCATAAGGTCAAGGTATTTCTTACCAGCAACAATCATGTTATCCCCTTTCATAATTTGGGTTAAATCACAATTGAATTCAGGTTGTCTTACCTCCTTATAGTTTCCGTGTTTTTTGATAACCTCACTCTCCAACACAAAGTGAACACGACTACCCATATTGGTAGAATAATCACCTGCCGCCGCCCACTCAGCAATCAACTCTTGTTGTTTGATTGGGTCACCTTTGGCTTTGTTATAAGCCGCTTCTTCAGTTGGGAACTCAGTGTAGAATTTCTTCAATACTTTGGATACTGATGGATAATCAGTTTTACCATTCATGGTATATATGTGGTTTTCCTCTTCAAAGGTTAAACCTAATTCGTTTTGTTTTTGTGAAATAATATCTCTTATTTCTTTGGCAACATCATTTAATCTCATAATAATATTCGTCTATTTGTCCTTTTAAATCACAGATATCTTTATCTATCGGCAATTTAATGATTTTTATTTTATTATACAACACTCCACCATTTAATTCATGATAAAGTTTTAACCCATCCTTCCACGCATCTCCATCGGGACATATAATCACATTACCTTTGGCATTGTTATATAGGGTTTCAAACAATAACTTACTCATTTTCTTACCCAACATAACGATTGAGTTATCCAAGAAGAATCCGTCAAACGCACCTTCAACTAAATAAACATCTTTGGACCAGTCAATTAATCCTTCGTTGAATATGATTTCATCTTTTGGGACTGCAGGGTTTTTGTATTTCATTTTCTTTGATACCCAAGCTCGAGCAACAAAGTAATTCAATGTACCCTCTTTATTAAATGATGGGACGATGATTCGATAAGCGAAGTCACCTGTTACGGTATACCCTATCTTATACTTTTTAATCATCTCATCCGTGATACCTCTTGACTTGAGATAGTTCATTGCTTCGATGTGTGGAATGAATCTTGCGTTGGAATCTTCGAAGGTCGTGTAACCTTCTGGTAATTTTAACTTTGGTTTCTTTGCATCTTGTTGTTTTAATTCCTCAGGTTTGATGAGGTTGTATACTTTCTTTTGGGCTTTGGTTGCGTGTTTGTCAAATAATCTTCCTAATGGTCCTTGAGTTCCGTATGTCTCACCACAAGACCAACACTTGTATACGTGTTTTGAGTAATTGATTTCAAGGTTACCCTTTCCATCCCCTTCATCCAATCCTTTCTCATCAGCACAAACGGGACAGTCGAAAGATATTTGACCTTTCGATTCGTAGTGTTGTTTCTCATGACCCAACACATCTCTTAGTAACTCCACTAAAACCTCTACCTCATCTGACATACACTAAATATAGTAAATTTTTTTGGATTGCCTACACACGTGGATGATTACTATTCCAAATACTAATAACTTTTTTTCTCCACCATTCTTTAAAACGGTTTCCGTCTTTTAGTTTAAATTCAACAACGTATTCCATACTTGCGAATAAGACCGCTAAGGACAACATAAATGCCCATACAATTAAAATTATAACCATGTTATTTTTTTTATATTTTCAACCCATCTAACATTAATACCAAAATAAGCAGCATGACTTCTAACCTCTGTCAATAGGTTTCGTTTAATTAATTTATTAACTTTTATTTTGGAAATGTTTTTTTGACCGTATATTTCAGATGAGAACCATCTTTTACCATCCAATACACTTGTTTTAGCAAAAACTTCACCTTTGAACTCAATATCAACTTCATGGTGCGAGTAATATTTTCTGAAGTTTACGATTTTAAACGAACCTCTTAAGGTACCATTTGTAAATGATATATCAGTACCTGAAAACTTTTTAATAAGTTTTTTGATTGCTTTGGCTTCGTCATCATTAATTACATACCCCATAAAACAAAGATATATAAAATAATTTAATTTACCAAATTTCTTTGAGTTTCATTAAACCAAGTGCCGCACAATATGCATCTGTTTGGTCATAATTTTCTTTTTTGAGGGTATTGTTCTTGGTATATTGCCAAGTAATCTGTGGTTCTCTTTTTGCAACCAATTCCCAAATAATAACTTTCTTGTCGGTGTCTTTAGGTAAACCACCGAACAACACAAACTTACCTTTGTCGTTCTGTTGAACTAAGTGTGGGAACGCGAATTTTCTTGAATTATAAGTTGAAATAAATTCAGGGACAATTCCAAGTACGTCATAAACTTCTTTACAAACCAAAGTGTTAAATCTCATCAAAGTTCCAACGGTGTATACATTATTTGAATTCAATAATGGTTCTTCGATTACCACACTACTAATTCCCATCCCAACATATTCCTCAAGTTTTTTTCTAAAGATATGACCCTTTAAGATTAGTTCTTCAATTTTGTTTTCAACTTTTGGTTTAGGTACAGGAGAAATGTGAGTAAGCTCCAACAATTCTTTTGTTTGAATGTCAAATAATGCCCAACCAATAGTTTTGGTTGATACGTCGAGTCCCAAAACTTTGGGTGAATTTTTGTTGATGTTTTTTGCCATATTAAAAATCTAATTTAACCACATACTGCTGAATACCTTGTCTTAATTCAGGAGATTGTAGTTTAGATATAACAATAAGGTCATAATTAGAATCGTAAAGGCCAATTTCTGTCACATATGAAGTTGTTCCTGAAAGCCATGTAGGATTTGATGTATTTGTGAATTGATTTCTACCCAAGTTAATCAAATACCTCATCTCATATATTGTTGCAGTAATGTCAGTTTCTAAGTTACCATAGAAATAATATTCATCACCAAAGTTCAATATTTCAGGATATCCGTTTTCAGGTATATCAATATAATTTGCTAAATTATATGCTGAAGCGTTTGAATATAACGCATTTGTAATTTGGAAAGTTGTTCCTGTCAAACCACTAACTGTTAAGTATCCGTTAATACTTGTTCCACTAATTTCACTTGTAAAGTCGATTTCCCTCCAAGCTGTCGGACTTGGTTGTGTATTTCCACTTACAATTTGACATAATAATTTGAATGAATTGGCCGAATACCCTGAAAGTGCTCCTTCAGATAAAAATGGGAATTCATCTCCAAATCTTACCGCAACGTTTTGAGATTCAATGGTACAACCTGTACTTGGTCCTTGAATCACGGAATAATAATTACAGTGTAACGAGTTTGTAAACCCTGTTGAATCCAACCTATACGTTAACCACATTCTTTGAGTATCATTTGTTAAGATACCCGTTGCATCTTGCCCTGTAATACAAGTGTTTGGCGTGATAAGAGATAATTTAGGTGCCGCTAAAGTCCAATTTCTATTCGCCTTATATGACATTGCTGCGACTATTTCTTCGTCATCAATAATTACAATTTCTTGGTCAGGGAATACTTTACCCACTCTATTTAAATTACCATTACTATCAGGATTTGTATCCCATAAATGAAAGTATCTAATACCTGGGTCATTCATATCAATATTCTCTGTAGATTTGATATAATATGGTTTACATAAATCGTATCCTGCTGGGTCAATATAGAATGTTTCACCAATACTTGAACCTGATGATTTATGCCACATTAACGTAGGTAATGTTAACTTAAAGTGTCTTGCCAAACCAATATCATCATTAGGGTTTTGTGGGTCATATGGTATTGTTGAGAATTTCTCTCCATAAACATTATCAATGTCCTGATTAGTATAATGAATGATTCCAATTGCCTTTTGTTCTTTTGGTGTTACAACTACTTGTTCATCAAATGAATTATAGTAATAAACCAAACTTGTATCTGTTTGAGCACTTTCAGTTTGATATCCCAAATATTCTTTAGTCCCTAAATAAGAAACCGAACCATAACTACTATAACTTTCATATTGACTTGAGAATACACCAGCAGGATTAACCGACCAAGGAATATTCATATTCCATATTACAGTGTTTTCACGATTACTAATATCACATGGTGATTCAAAATTCAAAGTATCCGTCTGCCAATAAGGAGCTGGAGTTATTGTATCATATAGTTGAGTCATCCCTGAAGGATAAATCAAAGCTCGGGCCATATTACCGCTAACGGCAATCGATGAATAATCAGGTAAGCTTCTATCCAATGTTAATGTGAATACAGTAGTTGCAGTAGTACCTGTTGTTGGGTCAATATCTTGAATTCGGTAAGTTAATACAGGATATGTACCAATATTTCCACAACCACCATTTCCATCAAATATTAATGTAATGTAATCATTAATTGATGGTGTTCCTGATGTTATTGCACAAAACGCTGGGTCAAGTTCAATATTTAATGTTGTTTGACCTGTCAGGGTTGTCATGTCAACCCAATAGTTAGATGTTACAGTGTATGCCGAACTTGTTTGGGCCGACCAATTACCCTGAGTACCTCCTGAGGCGAAAAACCCTTTAGGTCCCGCAGAATTATATACAGGTTGTATTTTATTATCTAAAAATGGAATACCATAAGTTCCTCCATTATTACCTTGGACGTAATAAGGATATTTAATATTTTGTTTGTTCGATTGTGGCGAACCAGTATCATTTTGAGCATTAAATGCTGGCATCAAAATGTTATTGTTAACTATATTATAATTTGTTGCAGCACTATAACTAACCTCACTATCACCAATTTGGAAATAAGAAATAGAAAAATTTCCTTGTGAAATATTTCTTCTACCAACATCAGTAAGTCTGGTGTTAATTAATCCCGATGTATTTTTTATAATATATGACATTGTCTATAAATATTGTTATTCTATTTTATTTTAATTTTTATTCGTTAACATGGACCACCATATGTACCTTCAAAAGATATTACACCGTTATTTACAACTATATAAACACTTGAATTTGTATTATTATTAGGACTTCTAAATACTAATCCATTAGGTGCAACTATTGTACGATTAGCATTAAGATATACTGTTGCCCCATCCACAAATCCTGGTGTTGCATTTGTATATAATGTCTGTAAACTTGTTGTCCCGTAAACTCCTAATATTCCACCACTACAAGTTGTTGTTCCTGTTAATGTTCTTAAAGATAATGGATTGGTTGAAACCGCACTTGATAATTGGTGATTAACAACACCTTGTCCTGCAGGGTTATTAACTGCCTGACCACAAGATGCCTTACCTGAAATTGCCGCAGAATACGTTGATACTAAAATGGTTTGTTCAACCATTGTGATACATCCATTACTTCCTGTCACACCACTTGTTACGGCTATTAATGATTGAGACGTTCCTGTAACCACGTCACCATGACCCATAGTTATATTATAAACTTGAGTTGTTGATGTTGTTAATGTTGAGAAAGGAGAACAATTAGGTCTTAATGATGTTTGAGTAGCTGTAGTTGTTGCAGGTGTTGCAATTGTTACGCCATTTTTACGAACAATAGTATTGTTTATTGTTGTACCACTACCAGGTCCATTGTTTTTCTGTGTAGCATTGACCTTTAATTGGAATGTCATTGTAACTCCTGTTGGAAGTGGTGGTGTGATATTTACTTTCCAACTAGCAACTTGGTCACCTTGAGAATAACTTACGTTATTTATCAATTGAGTACTTATATTGTAGTTAACAGGGTTATTATCCGCTCCAACAGGTATCACCCCACCATTAACAATATCCCCATTTGAATCTTGAACAATTACTGTGTAGTTATTTGCACATAATCCGTTGAATATTCCGCTCGATTGATATGTTAATCCATTATTTATGGAATAACTATATGGTGGAACTCCATTGAATGCATAAATTGATATTGAACCGTCACAGTTTTTATTACTATTACATGTTGCATTATCTTTACTAATTGATATTGATAATGGTATATTAGCAGGACAAGTACCTTGAGTCATAACCATATTTGGTTTACCGCTACCGCCTAATAACACCCAATTACCTGTTGGTATATTTGTTTGATTATAACTAACAGGGAAAGCTGAACTATATGGCCAACCACTCATAACCCATCTTGAATTCACAGATGACCATTGAACTAACAACAAATTACCTTGGTATGTTGCGGTCCATTTTGGTTTTCCATTTGCATCTCCACTTGATGTAAATTGAATTGGTCCGTAAGACGTAGTGCCATCAGTATATGTGAAACATATTTGACCCCAAACAGGAGATGGAGTAATTGTTGGTGTTGGTGTAATTGTTTGTGTTGGCGTTTGTGACGGTGCAAATAGATTACATACCGTTGTTGAAGAATAATCCCCGTAATAATCCACTACAGTAACCTCATATGAACCTTCAGGAATTCCAACCAAAGTCCTTGTTCTTTGTCCATTCGCCCAATAAAACGAATAAGGACTTGTACCACCAGTAACATTTAAAGACAATACACCATTATTAGAATAAGGACCTGATGGTATCTGTATTGTATTACATAACACACCCATATCGAATAATGTAATAACATCACAATCATTTTTTAGTGAGAACACTTTACTAACAGAAACTGTTGGTGTAGGTGTTGGTGTGGTGTCAGGCGTTACACTAGGTGTTGGAGTATTTGTTAAAGTTGGAGTAACCGTTGGTGTTGGAGTCTGCGTACTTGTTGGTGTTGGTGTTGGACATGAAGTTGTTGCAGGTACATTCAATTTAGTAATACCATTATATGGTAGTGTATAATTGAATACCACAACAGTTCCAATTGCTTGGTTAGAACTTATAAAGTTACCACAACAATTGGTATAATATACATTCGAAGTTGTTGTGATACCACTACCACAAACAATAGATGTTGGAGTTGGTGTTGCGTTTGGAGTTCTTGTTACTGTTGGTGTAACGGTTGGTGTTGTTGTATTTGTGGGCGTATGGTTTGGTGTCCTTGTTGGAAATTGAGTTGGAGTTATACTTGGTTCAGGATAATCTTGGTCACAAGGATTTAATAATATACCATTATAATTGATATATCCTGTCCCACCATTTTCAAAATAAACATCATTACTTGATGCATATGCACCATTGTCAGGACATCCACATACACTGTAAAATTGACCAGGACCAATAAGACTACTTTGCAACTGTTGAGTTGAGCAATTGTATGAGTAAAAAATCTGATTACTATCAGATTCGTTCCATACCATCCACCTAATACAAGTACTACAAGCCATTAATTTAAAGTGTTTGTTTGATTTATCATATAAGTATAATCGGTAATCCTTTTATCTGTAGTTTTACGGGCATAATTCATATTCCACAATCTCACCTTGTGCGTTTATTTTAACAACATAAAAATTACTTCCCCAACCCATTTTGATATATCTATTTCCACCATTATATGGATTATATAATACCCCACTTGAAACTGTCTGGTAAACCGTAACACCTACCACAGGTATTAGATTTGCTTGAGCAATGTATGTGTAATAATTAGTTAATGTCATTGTATCAGAACAAGTATTTGCCGATGACGCAGATACCAAATTACCGATTGGGTGTATTGAAATTACAGGTGTTGTTGTGGGAGTTGGTGTATTGGTTGGAGTATATGTTGGAGTTGGAGTATTAGTTGTTGTGTTTGTTGGTGTATTAGTTGGTGTTGAGGTATTTGTTGGTGTATAACTTGGCGTGGTTGCGGGTGTCGATGTTTGAGTATTTGTTGGAGTCGGTGTTATTGGAATAACAAACCCGTCTTCACAACTTTGAGTATCAACAATCTTGATAACAATGTTTTGTTCGTCGTATGGCGGAGGAACATTAAAAGTATATGGAAATACCGATACAGTTGAGACATAAACACAACTTGCACTCATTGAATCACAATAATAGATTTCAACTGGTGTGTTTGCAGTTACGGAGGTTATGGTTACTTGTTGACTCATTTTATTTTATAGTTTAACACGGAACAACACTTTCAATCCCTGTTATCACACATCCATTTCGGTCAACGACCTTTAACATGTATTCTATTGATGTATCATAAGGTGCAGGTATGTCAAAAATATATGGAACCGTAGATGTTGTTGCCATATAAAAACAACCAGTACCATCACTTTGACATATGTATATGTCAAATGGTGTTACCCCTGTTATATTATTTATTGTTACTTGTAATGCCATTATTAACAAGAATTAGTATTAACATCTTGTATTGCTGTGATGTATCCAGCTGTGTTTATTTTCACCGCTTTACCCGCATCTAAACCTGTATAATTATCACGTTTTAATACGACCCAATTATTATTACCATTTGTTGGTACTGATGTAAATGTATCGTAAACTCTAACACCAACTGCAAGTATTGTAGTATTAGTGTAGTATGGTCTACCAGTGTTATAAGATAAACATGCGTTTTGTGCTGAGTTGGCACTTGGAGTATAGTTACCAAAGTACGTTACTTCAAATCCTTGCCAATTCAAACAATCAACACAACTAGTGAATAATGGTACCGCTTGGAATCCTCCACCACCCATATAATTACCCGTATAAGTTATAGATAATACTGTTGGAGGTGCAATGTAACCTGTTGAGAATTGACCAATGTATTTCCAACATCTTCCTTGATTATCTTGGAAAGTACGATTTGGTATCATACTGATAGGTGACACTCGAACCGTTTGGATTACTTGAGTATTAAGTAATGTTTGACCTATTGGTCCACAACTTTCATATACGTAAACCCAATTAGACGTTGGAGTTGGTGTTGCACCTGGTGTTGTAGTTGGCGTCGCATTCATAGTCATTGTAGGAGTTTGAGTTGGTGTTTGAGTCGGTTGTGAAGTTCCCGTTGGTGTTGGTGATGGGAAGATATTACAAGTACCACAACTTGATGAAATTGCAATAATCTCATCAATATAACAGTTCGAAGATATATTATTACTTGTCCCTGAATATGTAACACACATAAGGTTACCGCTAATAATTGCAGATATCGTAATACCTGTTGTTATTGGTGTACCAGAATAAATTAAATCATCATTAGTATATAATTGATTACCTGTCTCACAATCAACCAATACTTTAACATTCACACAACTAAACATTTCATCCAACATAACAAATGTTGCTTGTCCTTGAACATCAACAGTTTTTGTTAATGTAATTGTAGGAGTGATTGTTGGTGTTGGGTTTGCTGGTGTATATTGACATATTGAAAATGAAACTCCCGTTCCACTACAGAAATTACCCGAAGGAGTTGGAGTTGGTGTAACACCAATAGATGTCACATCAAAATCCACATCACCACAAGCAACACTTGGTGATGGAGTTGGGAGTGGTTCCCAATCACAATCAAAATATGCCGTAAAGTCAAATGTTTCACAATTAACTGAACTTGGCGTTGGTGTTGGACATGGTCCACTTGTAAAGTTATTTGCCGATATATCAGGACAAGTAGATTCACAAGGTGTTGTTCCTGCCAACAAGCAAGAACCACCCAAACTTGAACTTAAACACCACTGACTACCTGTATTGTAAACGTATCCTGTAGTGGTACCGTCACCTATATAATAATCATATGTGTTGTAAGTTCCTGTTAATACGTAATTACCACTATACCCCGATAAAGTTGATAATGTGGTATTGAAACAATAAGTTGATGAACATGGTCCACCACTTGGCGTTACTGTAGGAGTTACTGTTGGTGTTTGAGTTTGGGTTGTAGTAACAGTTGGCGTTGGAGTCGGTGTTGGGCATGATGGTGCTCCAGTGAAAGTACTACCAACAGAAGTATATATTGTTCCTGTCGCAACGTATGGTACAACTGTAGCATACCCATTAAAAAATGGACCACTAATCAAATAAACATCACCAACGTTTAATGTACCTGGTACGTTTGTATATCTAAATTGATTTGATGAATTTCCACACTCAGCAAATAAATATATATCAGTTAATTCTGTCGGTGTAACCGTAGGAGTATTCGTATTAGTTGGAGTTACAGTTGTTGTAGGTGTTGGAGTTGGTGTTGGTAATGAACTTAAACATGTTGGACAATCAACATATGGTGTTTTACTTGATGATGCATCAATAGGATTACTAACCAATGAACTTGTAATAGTATAACATCCACTAGGTGTTGAACCTGTAAATGTCATGTAAAATACGTCACCTATTGCAGGTAAAATTGCACCGTAGTTAATAATATACGTCGTATTTGGTGGGTCACAAGATGTTATTAACACCGTTTGACCACAACTAATAGGATTTGCAGTTAAACAATCACCACAATTAGTATAATCATAAAACGCATCTCCACCGCCAGGATTCCAAGTGTATGTAATATCTACAGAAGGAATATTACTTACAACCTCAAAACAATTGTTAATATTACCACCACTTATTGTTAAATAAACAATACTACCAGGTATTAGAGCGAAAGGAGTACCCGTTTCAATTTTATAAGTTTCACCTCCACAACATCCTGTAAAATAATATTCATAAAGTGGAGTTACAGTTGGGGTAATAGTTGGGGTATTAGTATTAGTGGGGGTATTAGTATTAGTTGGTGTCTGAGTTTGTGTTGGAGTTTCGGTTGGGGTTGTTGTATTAGTATTAGTTGGTGTCTGAGTTTGTGTTGGGGTTTCAGTTGGCGTTGGAGTCTCTGTTGGTGTTTCAGTATTCGTTGGTGTAGGTGTCTCTGTTGGAGTTAAAGTAGGTGTTTCAGTTGGTGTAGGTGTTTGTGTATTAGTTGGTGTCTGAGTTTGTGTTGGAGTTTCAGTTGGTGTAGGTGTTGGGTCAACACAACATCCTCCAAGTGAATAAGTACTTAAAAATAACCCAGGACTTGATTGTGAATCAATTACATTATCATCTTGATAATAATATAATAAAGAAAAAAGAAATTGATTTGCAAGTACACACACACTATCGATGTAATTACCCGCAACAGAATATGACTCATCAACTTGAGGATTTGGGTTAGTACAAGTGTTATATTGATAAAATATTACTCCATCTAAACTTGGATTAGTATTACCTGAAGCAGAATTTAAATCTGTTTGATTGACATTAACACTAACATACTGACAACTACATGGTGTTACTGATGGTGTATTTGTTGATGTAATAGTAGGAGTAGGAGTTTCAGTAGGTGTTATGGTTGGTGTTGGAGTCGGTGTTGATGTTGGACAAGGAACCTCATTATCAACAATACAAGCATCACAATCAATATACGGTGAACTAAAAAAGTCATCTATAGGATTCCACACATATGTAGGATATCCTATTTGCGGTCCGACAACCGTAAAACAATTATTTTGATTTGTATTATCCCAAACAACATATACGATATCACCAAGATTTAACGATAATATTGTGGCAGAAAGAATTTGGATTGTCGTGCCGTCACAACATCCTGTAAGGTAATACGAATTATATGTACCAGTAGTAGTTGGAGTTTGAGTTAAAGTCGGAGTAGGTGTTGGTGTTGGCGTTGTAAAGGTGGCTTGACACGTAGCACAATCAACATATGAGGAAACCGATACAGAATTAATACCATCAACTGCGGGTGGAGTACCAGCTCCGTTATAAGTATAACATCCTGATGGTGTTCCGCCAGTAAATGTCATACTATAAACCGAACCAATAGTTAAAGGTCCACCATACTCTACATTATATTGTAGGAGTGTATCACAAGATGTTATTAATATAACTGCCATTTGTACTATAAATAACTCGATGATGAGTTTTTATACAATTTAAAAATAGAAATATCAAAAGATAAATAAACACACCATTAAACTATATTTATATAATATGAAACTTATTAAGACAATAGAGAAAATAATCAAGGAAGCTGAGGAAGCATACAATGTTGCCTTAGAGTCTGTGATTGACGAAAAAGAATTGGAACGTCTTGAAAAGAACTATCGAGATAGTTTGAAACTGATGAGAACTTTTAATCAGATTAAAACAAAAAAGTAGTTACACTACGATGATATGGGTTCTGCCGTCATTCCAATAACTGACATCACCGTACCAAACAAAAATCTCTTCTCCTTGTTTAATTATTCTATTTGAAACGAATTTAAATGTTCTATTTTCGTTATCAGAATACCAATAAGCGTTCGCATTTTCACTGTGATTATACAAACTACCAAAACCTAAAGCAACAACTTGTTCTTGCCATTCCATAACTCCTGACGGCCAATTGAATCTGTAATCAATTAATAATGAGCTAGTTTCTCCATAATTTAGAGGTAATGATAATACGGGACATTCTTCAAATATTTCCCCTTCCATTATGTCTTCTTTAGCAAAGACCCCCCATCCATGAACGGGACTTTTATCTGTGTAAATTTTTGGGTTGTAAATCATATTTTAAAATAATCTTTAAGTCCTTCCTCTAATGACCATTTAGACTCCCAACCGTTCATCCATTTTGTTTTATTACTACAAGTGTAAAACTGATAACCATTAGGGATTATTTTTTTATCATGATATCCATAAGGTATATTCATAATTTTCATAACATCTTCAAACATTCTTGCAGTCCCTGAACCAACCTCATAATATTTACCACCTAAAGTTTCGTAGTTTTCAAAAGCATAAATGTTTGCCGAAATTACATCTTTAACATATACAAAATCTCTTTTTGGTTTTTTTGGGAACAATTTAATATCCTCGTTATTCTTATGTTTTTCATTCATTTGAAATGCAACTGATGCCATCCTACCTTTGTTTTGTTCTCCAGGTCCATAAACATTAAAATATCTCAAACCAATCCCACCATTTGTAATAACATAATCTTCCGCAACATACTTACTCCATCCATATAAATTTGATGGGTATTCTTCATTTGTACCATAATTTGCCGCAGATGAAGAATAAATCATGGGGACATTTTTAGATTCACATAAAACCATTAGATGTTTAGTAAATTCATAATTGAGTAACATCATGTAATTAACATTGGTTTCTAATGTGTCGGAGCAAGCACCTACGTGAAATACCGCTTTAATATCTAACCAAAAGTATTTTGATACTTCTTCTTTCCAAGATATATTTTTAAATACATCTTCGTTTATTTCAATTATTTCATATTTACCTTCAAGTTCTTTTTTTAGGTTTGAACCTATAAAACCTTTTGTTCCTGTTATAATAATTTTATCCATATTAAATTATTTTTTTTTTTGGAATATTGTTTCCATTATCGGTAATTGTAACATAACCGTTTGTATTGAACCATTCATTTAATTTTTGATTCATTTCTTCTGATAAGTTCATACTTTCATAAATTATTACATTTGGTCTTTGTTCTAAACATAAAATCAAATCTCCATCAATACCCTCCACATCCAAATGTAACCAATCATACTCTTTTTCAGACATTAATTGGTTGATTGAAACACTATTTCTTGATGTTTTTGTAATAGGTTTATCAACTAACCATGATTCAATTAATTCTTTTACAACCGTATCAGTATAACCCTCACCCCCTTGATACCATTCAACATCAGAACCGTCTGTGGTAACAATTAAATTTTTTGTTTCAACAAATGGATTGTTGTAATAATTTTGTTTCAATTCAAGATATTGATTATCACTACCGTCAATTAATGTTGCCGTTGATAAACCGTGTTTAATTGGGTAAATCCAATGGCCATTTCTACCATCGTGGGTACCAATCACCAAACCATTCGATTTTAGACCTTTATTTTTTCTACCTTTAAGATAGTACCATAAATCTTTTTCAACTAAATCACCATACTCTGTCACATCCCATTTCTTTTCAAAAATTAATTCCCCTGTTGAGTCATAAATTAACATGTCGGTAATTAATTCTGCACCTGTCCAATTAGCCCAAACATTTGGCCAAAATTGGTGTTCAAAATGTATCTCTCCTGTTATTATATTTTTTAACTTTAAAGTTAATGGTAAATTATCTGATATTTGAGTCATATCATTTACACTAACCGAAGTTGCGTTTGTATATCTATCGTATTTAAAATTAATCATGGTTTGTGGTTGTAATAAATTTGGTTCATCATTATATCATCATATTTCTCAGTAAAATCTATTGTTTTACCATTATAAGTGAACAATAACTTGGTAATAGTTTGAGAACTATTTGGAAATTCTATTATTTCCCATTCTTTTGGTTGGTAGGTATTTGTTGTTCCGTTAACAGTTATTTGTATTTCACTCATCTCAGAAAATCCATGAAATACCATTCTTAAATTTTCAGGTAATGTTTCGTCGTAAACTGGATTTTCACCCAACCAAATTGTAATTGGTTCATTTTTACTTAAAAATAATTTGAATTCAGGAAATGGTGAATAATCGAAGAAATCAAAATTTTCCCAATAAAAAATTCTGTCTTTAATTATTTTTGAAGATGTTTTTAAGTTGAACTTATCTCTCCATTTTAATACTTCACCTTCAGCAACACCGTTTCCATTGAGGTATTTCTCTAAAGTAATTTCTTTTTCAATTAACTCCATCATTGGTCTGTCAAAGGTCATAAAGTGTAATGTTGTCTCCCATATTTCTTCAGGGTGTTTTGGGTTTCTACGAGTATGAATCAAGTTTACTTCATCAGACAAAAATTCATTAACCACTTCATCATCAAATTCCAAATCATATATAATATGATGAAAAATATCATAATCAAAAGTTAATGCAAATTGACTTAATTTTTTTGTTTGATATAATGCCGCCCATCCATAATCCGCAAACCCTCTATGAATACAACATATTTTACCATTTGAAACTGGCATTTCATACCAATGGGTATATTGTCTTATAGGCCATTTAAGTAATGGATTTTCTTTTGTATAAAAGAAAAAATCACATAAATCAATTATATCTTGTCTGATTTGAATAAAATTAGGGCTAATTACCATAACATCCATTCCAATTTGTTTAACCTTTACAACGGTTTCTTTTAATACATTTTGTTTTTCTTCGTTATCACAAAATGTGGACACTAATACTATTTTTTTCATTTTTTATTATTTTCTTCCCAATATTTTATAAAATCATTTACGGTTGTGTCGTCAGATTTTTTTAATTCATTTATTAATTGTGGAACTAAACCAATTGTTTTTTCCGCCCACTCAATATCTTCAAACCCACAAGCAACCCCAAATAAATTATATGGAGTACTAAGTCTATATTTTAAATTTGATTCATTATTTTGACCTAATAGAATTACTTTGGTTCCACACATTGTGGCTGCCAACGTATAAAAACTTTTATTGTCATAAGTTAACAAATACTCATATTCATTTAATTTATCCGCTAAATATTTATAACCCATAGTTTTCCAATCGGTCAAATTATCTGCACCATATTGATTTTCAAAAATTTCTTCCCAATTATTTGGGTGATTTTTATTAGTGATATAACAATATTTTTTATTTCTTTCTTTTTGTTGATTAATGAAAATATCTTCATGATAATCAAAAACTGTTAGTGTTTTAACAATGTTTTTATCACCAACATTAAATGAACCGTAATTGAATATCTCGTCCGTGTTTTCAATATTACACATATCATCTTTATCTATATGGTATAACGCCCATCTTGCAACATTTTTAATACCAACACTATTCTTCCAATTATGAGTGGGAACAATAACGGTTTTTTCATAATCAAAATTAAAATTTAAATTATTTTCATCCAAACCATATCTAACTATAATGTTTTCATGTGGATATTCAGGTTCTGTAAATATTGTTACTTTATATCCTCTTGAGGCAATTTCATATGCTAGTTTATGTAAAACTAAAACACCGCCAGAAAAAACCTCACTAAATCTAACACCAATAGAAACTATAAATTCAATATTTTTCATATTTCAAAAATCTCTCTATATTCTTCAACTGAAATTAAATTAAGATGTTCTTTTCTATTTTTTTCAAAAATTCTATACTCATAAAAAGAATTATCGAAATCACAACATTTTTGTTCTCCTCGTTTTACAATTCCAACGCCATAATCAGTATTTACGGTACACACAAAAAGGTCAGGTCTAGTCGCTCTCAATTTATATATTGATTTCCAAACAGTACCATTCCATCCATGTGCCTCACCGTCAATTATAAAATCCTCACGAGCAAACCATAATTCTGATGGATTACAATCATGTAAAACAACAACCCCATTTTCAGATAAATGATTTAATGAGTTCATAATATCTTTTTCAACTTGATTAGATATGTGTAATCCATCAATAAAAATAATATCCCATTTGTACGTTGTTGAAATGTCTAATCCTTTATTTTCTAATAATTTAAAAAAATTATCTGAGGTATATTGATAAGTGACTTTATTTTCAATATTGAGATGCGGTAACTCAACTTCATATCCAGGGTCAACTGAATGTTTAATTTCACAATTAATTTTATTAAAACATTCTTCAGGATTTCTAACACCTATTTCTAGATATTTTTTGTAATTGTATTTAGCAATTAAATCATTTATTATATCGTATCTTTCCATTTTTATTTATTAAATTCTTCTCTAAAACTAACTTTTTTGAACATTTCACCATCTTGCTCAAAATCAAAAGTATTTCTAATTTTATCATTTAAGATTACCGTCATTTTTTTTGTATTACTAAAGTCATCAATATCTCTCATACTCCAATGTTGTGGTAGTATCTCACCAAAATTTATAATTTGGTCATCGTTATAAATTACTTTAACATTTATAGTTCCATTACCTTCTTCAGAATTCCAAATAACAAATCCTAATTTATGAGTTAATTTATCGTAATACGGTAAACACCAAGCAGTATGATTATAAGATAAATCACTGTGTGTTAAACCAAAATTATTACCGTTTGAATCCAATAATGTTTTAGATTTAACCATACCTTTTTTACCTTTGTGATATAATTCGTGTAGCATTGCCTCAGGCGATTTATCTTCATATTCCCTAATTTTTGTTTTTATTTTAACTTCATTTAGTTCTAATAAATCTTTATGTAATGTATCTAACCTATACGCCTGATATGTACCAAACAAAATTGGGTCAACAGTGTTTTTTGTTTTAGTATAAGTAACACATTCATAATTGTCTAACAATCTTGAATTATCCAAAATTTCATTAAAATCATTAATACTTGAATCATATTCAATGTGGTGAACTTTATTATATCCTATGTTTTTTGCGACAGAATTACCTAATATCAACATTCTCCAAATAGCCAAATGAGTATTAAAAAATCCTGTAAAAATTGACATTATTTGTCGGGTGTTTCCAGGATTAAACCATGGCTTACATCTTAAATCCCAATCATATAATAATTCATTTTTTTTATCATACAAAACTAAGTCACATTTGTTTGAAATATCATCGGGTACCACACTATGAGACACAATCATTAAATCAAACTTATCTTTTTGACCATTTACTTGTGATACTAAATTCCTGAGAACTTCTTCTTTTTCTTTAGTGTTACAATAACTTGAAATCATTATCAAATCTTTCATACCATATCTTCAATAAAATTATAAGTTCTAAACATATCTCGATTCTCATCAGTTAATATGATATGTTTTTTTATTTTTTTGTTAACCAAAACTAAAATTTCATTTATTTCGTTAATATCACCTAAAGGTCTAACGTGCCAACAACCTAAACACGTCGCTTTAATGTTGATGTGTTTATCGTTTACAATTACATCAACATCGTATTCACCACCTTTATTATTATATACAAAAAAGTTAACCATATCAGAATGTCTATCACATAAAGGCACACACCACATCAACTCATCATTCATATGATTATCAACTTTTTGAAACATATTTGTTGGGTCTAATTTAGTTATTGATTCCAACTTTATAGTTCTACCATTTTGTGTTAGTAGTTTGTCGGTAATACTCTCAGTCATTTTAGTTTCGGTATTCCTTAATTGATTTAGTATTTTTTCTTCGTCATATACAAAATATTCCTCAGGAAAATTATTCATTGTAAACGCAAAATAAGTACCATATAACCAACCATCATCCTCTCTTTCAAACATAACAGTATCATAACTATCCAATGTAGAACTCACATCGGTTAATAAAGTTAAATCAGTTAAATTTATGTCATATTCAATGCAATGTACTTTTTTAAATCCTTTAAATTTTGAAAAATTAAAAGTATAGTATAATAATGAATATATCGCCAAGTGAGTACTGGCAGGATAAACTAAAGTACTATTAATGTCAAAAAGGCTATTACTAAACCAATGTTTTTTTCTAATATCAAAATCCTCTAATAATTTATTTGATGCATCGTAATAATAATGGTCAATTAAATCATAAGATAATTCAGGTATGGATGAGTGAGCAACTACAATAATTTCAAACCTATCTCTAATGGGTTGAAGTTGGGTCAATAAATCTTGTAATATCTTTTTTCTATGATTGTCAGGACAATACGCAAATACACTAATTAAATCTTTCATATTATTATACTTTTTTAACGGGTACCCCTACATATATTCCAGCTTCTTCAATTGGTTTAACAACGGCACCGTTCATACCAATAGTAGTCAATGAATGTATTGACAATTTTTCTCTAATTGATGAATTGTTACCCAAATAAACACAGTCATATATTCTAACATTTCCCGAAACAACCGCTCCTGGCATTGCGCTAAAATAATCACCAATCAAACAATCGTGACCAATGTGATTACCCCTATTTAAAATAGCATGTTTTCCAATCTTAATATTAGTTGTTAATACTGAATAAGCACCAATAAAACTACCTTCACCTATTTCAACATTATCATCCATAATTAATGCGGTTGGGTGAATCCAAGTAAAATACTTAGTATTTTTTGGTAGTCTTTGTACTATGTCAAATCTATCCTTAGAATCTGCAACTGCAACCATTAAAACATATTCATCTGGATTAAATTTTGAAATTGGTTGTGTTCCTTCCACAACATATTTATCATCAACAAAACAAGTAAGTTCTACACCCATCTGTGACATTACCTCACGGGCATGACCACCATAACCAACTAACGCTTTTTTCATTGTTTGTAAATATTATATTTTGATAAGTCAGGGTATGGTAAAGCTAAGTCCTCATTATGTTTTTTGGTACCGTCTAAATTATAGAATTGAGTCATCATCAAAAGTCCTCTTGCCGCCAACTCAGGCATCATGTAAAAATTCCAACCCAACATATCAAAATTATCATCATGATATGAACACTCACGTCTTCCACTGAAACGAGCTCGTTTAAACCATAACATTGCTTGATAATCATCAGTTATAATTGCCCCGCCTTTACTTAATTTCAAAGTTTTATAAGGGCCTGTAAAAGATAAACACATATGTGTTTTTGGAATGTACATGTCAGCAGTAAAACTAAGAGCTGAATCCCAAACATTACTTGGTGATAACTGATACGCTCCTTTAATTTTATCTCCCTTAACAGGAGTGAAATTAACTTTCAATCCCGCATGAATTATTTCACAAGGAACTGAAGGATAGGTTTTTGATGGACAATCAATTTTAGTTGAATTAAGACTCTGTTTAACATTTTTTTCATAATATAATGCCAAAAACAAAGCATTACTCATATTATCCAATGCAACAGCATATGGTGCTCCTGTATAATCACATAGTGATTTTTCAAAATCCTCAGTTATTTTATGTACTCCTTGTGCCATTTAATCTTAAATTATAATTGAATTATAGTCCTTTTTTCTTATATTTCAATAAAAATAAAGATAATTATGACCAAAATTTATGTTCACGGTTCTTATATTGGAAACACGGGTTACAATAACCACACACGTGATTTCTTTAGAGAACTTTCTAAACACTCACAAATTAAAGTAAGAAATTTTACTGTTGGTGATTCTTGGGATGGGTTGAGTGATGAGCCCCACAATAATGAACCATACATTAATGATGTTGACAAATCAATCTTATATCAACAAAGATTATGGATTGCGGATGGAAAGATGGAAGATTTTAAAATTTACCAATCACCTGATAAAGAATTTTTTCACGATTTTAATATTGTGTTAAATGAAACAAATCATTACTTATACTACGACAAATACATCGGACCAAAAATCGCATATAATGTTTGGGAATCAACAAGACAACCTGACGATTTTTTTAAACGATTATTGGAGTTTGATGAAATTTGGGTTCCAAGTGAATGGCAAAAAGAATGTACTATAGAACAAGGTGCAAATCCTGATAAAGTTAAAGTAGTACCTGAAGGTGTTGACATTCACACATTTTACCCCGAAACCGTGGATAAACTTGAAGAGTACAATGATGGAAGATTTAAGTTTCTCCTTATGGGTAGATGGGATTATAGGAAATCTACAAAGGAAATTATTGAATCATTTTTAAAAACTTTTTCACCTGACGAACCTGTTGATTTGGTCGTATCTATTGATAATATGTGGGGAGAACAAATGGATGGTTTCAAAACAACAGAAGAACGTTTATCCAATTATGGTTTAATCGACCCAAGAGTCAAAATAATTCATTTTCCATCAAGAGAAGATTATATTAAATATCTTAAAACAGGTCACGTGTTTGTATCTTGTGCAAGGTCGGAAGGTTGGAACTTACCACTTATTGAAGCAATGGCTTGTGGTACCCCTTCCATTTATTCTGAGTGTTCAGCACAAATGCAATTTGCAAAAGGTAAAGGATTACCCGTTAAAATTGTTGGTGAAAAACTTGCAAACGAAAACAATTATGGTAGATATAAAATGAGCGATTTGCCTGGAAATTATTATGAACCTGATTTTGAAGATTTATCAAGAGTAATGAGAGACGCATATGAAAACTATGAACAACATAGAGGTAACTCTATAGTAGAAAGTGTTGAACTCAGAGAAAATTTTTCATGGGAAAAAATCGCAACGATTGGTAAAGAAATGGTTGATAATTTTATGGAAAAAATTAACTCAAAAGATTATAACAAAGGTAAAGACACAAATTCAATCAACGTTACTTATTTTGAGGGTCCAAAAGTTGAGATTCTTGGTGATTATGATGCCGCTTATTTTGTTGAGTTTATTGATTCAAAAACTAATAAAATTGTCCATTCTCAAAAAATTACAAACAATATGTGGTGTGGGTGTTTAAGAAAATACTACACAGATTGGATTATTAAAGTTAATGGACAAGTTGTTGACACATTCACACTTGAAAATAAAAGAGTTTTAATTTCGTTTGAATCAAAATCAATTGGTGACACTTTAGCGTGGGCTCCTTATGTTGTTGATTTTGCAAAGAAAAATAAATGTAAGGTAATCTTATCAACATTTCATAACAATTGGTTTGAAGGTGTTGAATCTTATTCTGATATTGAATTTATTAAACCAGGCCAAACAAGTCGTTGTGATGCGATTTATAGAGTTGGTTGGTTCCGTTCAGATAAAAATAGATGGGATAAATTCGATTCTTACCCCTATCCTTTAAACTCACAACCATTACAAAAAACCGCAAGTGATATTTTGGGGTTGGACTTTGTAGAAAGAAATTATGGAATAAAATTCAAACCAAAAAACAAACCTTATCAAAACAAATATATTGTTATTGCCCCCGAATCAACTGCGGGTTGTAAAGAATGGACTTATGAAGGTTGGCAAATATTAACAAATATGTTAGTAGAAGAGGGTTATGATGTGATATGTTTAACCCACAAACCATACCAACTTAAAAACGCAAAATGTGTTAACGGTAAGACATTAGAAGAATCATTTAACATTCTATATCACGCAGAATATATGATTGGACTAAGTTCAGGTTTGGCTTGGATTAACTGGTCTTTAGGAAAACATACTGTAATGATTAGTGGTTTTACCGCAAAAGACCATGAATTCCAAACAAACATCACAAGAATCCAAAATGAACACGCTTGTAATTCATGTTGGGCAAACATTAATTTTATATTTGACTCAGGAGATTGGGATTGGTGTCCAATTTGGAAGGGTACCGATAAACAACACATTTGTGCAAAATCAATATCACCATTAACAGTATTTAATTCATTACCGAAATGATAGATTTATCAAGATTTAATTGGGGCTGGATGGATGAACCAACAAACGTTTATCATATCATGCCTGATGGTTCTCACAAGTGGATGGGTGAATATCATAAAGATTCAATAATACAAGAAATATTTGTAGACAAATGTTATGAACGTTTTTTTGAAGTAGAACATAATGACATTGTATTAGACATTGGAGCTAGTGTTGGTCCATTTACATATTCAATATTACATAAAAATCCTAAACACGTATTTTGTTTTGAACCAAGTGAAAGAGAATTTAAAACATTAGTTAAAAATACAATTGGAAATCCTGTAACACACATTAATAAAGGAATATCAAATGTTAATTCGTTAGTAATGAATGACCATTTATTTGGTGGTGAAGACCAAATGGAGTCAATCACATTTAAAAAATTCATTGATTTATATGGAATTGAAAAAATTGATTTTATTAAAACAGATTGTGAAGGTGGTGAGTTTGATATTTTTAATATTGAAAACTTAGAATGGATTAAGTCCAACGTTAAAAAAATTGTTGGTGAGTGGCACCTACAACTTGAAGGTCATAATAATGTTGAAAATTTCAAACAATTTAGAGATACCTATCTTACAGAATTTAAAAACTTTGAAATATATTCTGTTGATAACATTAACATTAAATGGGATTTATGGAATGAACATTTTTTAGAACACTATCGACAAATCATAATTCATATTGACAATCGTTAAATAAATAAAAGGGGGTTTTTTAACCCCCTTTTATTTTATAATCTTTATTCCTGTATCGGTTTGTATTCCAACAGAACCTTTGGAACATCCTTACGTTCTGCGAAGACTGTGTAGTAACAATTTGGTGTTCCATCTTGACAGTTGATGTAAACCTTATTGTCTTCAATCTTCTCAACCCAATGAACATAAGGTCCTCCGATTGGTGTAAGTTGAACTGTCCAATCCGTATTGTGAACAAGTCCTATCCAATAATCAGGGAGTTCAATTACGTTACTTGTTGTTTGTCCTCTGAAGTAAACTCCATGTTCAGGACCTTCCAAGTTACCGTATCTTAATCTCCAACCTTCTTTTGTTGGGTGAGGTATGTCGAATGATTTTGAAAATGCCGTGATAGATGCGAAGTTTGACAAGTTTGCTAATCCACCACCTAGAATACTACCTCCTGCACTCATATCGATATCTCCTCCACCAGTTGCAATATCACCACCCACAGTTGCTATATTACCTCCAGCAGTTGTAATATCACCATTAGTCACATCAACAGTAGTAGAACTTCCTAAAGCAATTGTAGTTCCATTATCAGTAATACTTGAGTCACCTATGGTTGTTGAACTTGTAAATTTAACAACTGTATTAGTTGTACCTCCAACCGCTACTGATGTTCCAGATGTTCCTGAGCTTCCTGAGCTTCCGCTAGTTCCTGATGAACCACTTGTTCCGCTTGAACCTGATGTTCCTGAAGAACCTGATTTACCACTTGAACCTGAGCTTCCGCTAGTTCCTGAAGAACCACTTGAGCCAGATGTTCCTGAAGAACCTGAAGTTCCGCTTGAACCTGAAGTTCCGCTAGTTCCTGACGAACCACTTGAACCTGATGTTCCTGAACTTCCTGAAGTACCACTTGAACCTGAAGTTCCGCTAGTTCCTGACGAACCACTTGAACCTGATGTTCCGCTAGTTCCTGATGAACCACTTGAACCTGATGTTCCTGAAGAACCTGAAGTTCCGCTTGAACCTGAAGTTCCGCTAGTTCCTGACGAACCACTTGAACCTGAAGTTCCTGATGAACCACTTGTTCCGCTTGAACCTGAAGTTCCGCTAGTTCCTGACGAACCACTTGAACCTGATGTTCCACTTGAACCAGATGTTCCTGAGCTTCCGCTAGTCCCTGAAGAACCTGATTTACCTGATGAACCTGAGCTTCCGCTAGTTCCTGATGAACCTGAGCTTCCGCTAGTTCCTGAAGAACCACTTGAACCTGATGTTCCGCTAGTTCCTGACGAACCACTTGAACCTGATGTTCCGCTAGTTCCTGATGAACCACTTGAACCTGATGTTCCGCTAGTTCCTGATGAACCACTTGAACCTGATGTTCCTGAAGAACCTGAAGTTCCGCTAGTTCCTGACGAACCACTTGAACCTGATGTTCCTGATGAACCACTTGAACCTGAAGTTCCTGATGAACCACTTGTTCCGCTTGAACCTGAAGTTCCTGAGCTACCACTAGTTCCCGATGAACCTGAGCTACCGCTAGTTCCTGAAGAACCACTTGAGCCAGATGTTCCTGAAGAACCTGAAGTTCCGCTTGAACCTGAAGTTCCGCTAGTTCCTGACGAACCACTTGAACCTGAAGTTCCGCTAGTTCCTGACGTACCACTTGAACCAGATGTTCCTGAGCTTCCGCTAGTTCCTGATGAGCCTGATTTACCTGATGAACCTGAAGAACCACTAGTTCCTGATGAACCACTTGAACCTGATGTTCCGCTTGAACCTGAAGAACCGCTAGTTCCTGACGAACCACTTGAACCTGATGTTCCGCTAGTTCCTGATGAACCACTTGAACCTGATGTTCCGCTAGTTCCTGATGAACCACTTGAACCAGATGTTCCTGATGAACCTGATGTTCCTGAACTTCCTGAAGTACCACTTGAACCTGAAGAACCTGAGCTACCTGAGCTACCGCTAGTTCCTGATGAACCACTTGAACCTGATGTTCCTGATGTTCCTGAAGAACCTGAAGTTCCGCTAGTTCCTGACGAACCACTTGAACCTGAAGTTCCGCTAGTTCCTGACGAACCACTTGAACCTGATGTTCCTGAAGTACCACTTGAACCTGAAGAACCTGATGTTCCACTTGAACCAGATGTTCCTGAGCTACCGCTAGTTCCTGATGAACCTGAGCTTCCGCTAGTTCCTGACGAACCACTTGAACCTGAAGTTCCGCTAGTTCCTGAAGTTCCGCTAGTTCCTGACGAACCACTTGAACCTGATGTTCCTGAAGTACCACTTGAACCTGAAGAACCTGATGTTCCGCTAGTTCCTGATGAACCACTTGAACCTGATGTTCCGCTAGTTCCTGATGAACCACTTGAACCTGATGTTCCTGAGCTTCCTGAAGTACCACTTGAACCAGATGTTCCTGAGCTTCCGCTAGTTCCTGATGAGCCTGATTTACCTGATGAACCTGAAG
>Ga0222712_10001794_pt1 | contig 25714 bp, 39 predicted proteins | sample C33_657DmetaG_FD_165043 | JGI IMG/M metagenome (GOLD analysis project Ga0222712, IMG submission 165043) | Estuarine water microbial communities from San Francisco Bay, California, United States - C33_657D | ecosystem: Environmental > Aquatic > Marine > Unclassified | place: USA: California... | reverse complement strand
CCAGAACGCGCACCGTCGCAGTTCGCAGGTTTTGGGGGTGGGGCAAGATAGAATCCAAACAAGGGGGAAAATATGATCAATGAAAGCCTGAAGAACTTGGCCACGCCGATCGACGATTTGCACACGCTGCCCGGCAATCCACGCAGGGGCGACATCGCCGCCGTAGCCAGATCGCTCGAGCGCTTCGGCCAGCGCAAGCCGATCGTTGCCAAGCACAGCGACGGAACCATCATCGCCGGCAACCACACATGGCAAGCAGCCAAGCAACTCGGCTGGAAAGAGATCGCCGTCGTTTGGACAGACGACGACGACAACACAGCCCACGCATTCGCGCTCGCAGATAACAGAACCGCCGAACTTGGAACCTACGATGAAGACGCGCTTCGAGAGATGATCGCGCAGCTCGTCAATGTCGATCCAGAATTAGTAAGCGACGCCGGCTACAGCCAAGAAGCGATTGCAGAAATTCTCAAGATACCGGTCGAAGAGATTCCAATGGCCGGCGACTTAGATGCAGCTCCAGCGAAACCAAGAACAGCGCACAGCATCGAAGGCGACACATGGATCCTTGGGCCGCACCGCCTTGTTGTTGGAGATTCAACAAATCCGGAAATTTTAAGCAAGGCACTCAACGGCAAACTTGCAGATTGCATCTTCACCGATCCGCCATACAACGTCGCCTACCAGGGCGGAACGAATGAGAACCTAACAATTCAGAACGACTCGATGAGCGACTTAGAATTTGAATCGTTCTTACTTGCAACTTACGGAGCGATGTACGCAAACGCGAAAGACGGATGCCCAATCTATGTCTGCCACGCAGATGGAAGCAGCGTCACATTTAGATCAGCGTTCAAGACTTCAGGATTTATGCTCAAGCAAATTCTTATCTGGATCAAAGACAACTTCACACTCAGCCGCCAGGATTACAACTGGCAACATGAACCAATCATCTACGGATGGAAACCAGGAGCAGCACATCCCTGGTTTGGCCCATTCAACGACTCAACCGTTCTAGATTTCGCGACGAAAGACTTGGACACATTGAGCAAGACGGAACTCGTAAAGATAATCGAGACAGCCCGAGAGTCTTCAACGATTATCCGCGAGCCACGTCCACGCAGAAATTCAGAACATCCGACCATGAAGCCCATCAACCTCATCACTCGCATATTGAGCAATTCGGCAAATCGTGAATCGGTTGTTCTGGATCCATTTGGGGGTTCAGGATCAACACTCGTCGCAGCTCACACACTCGGAATGACGGCAGCACTTGTCGAATTAGATCCGATATACGCAGACGTTATATGCAAGCGCTGGCAAGACCTGACTGGAATTCTTCCAATCAATGAACTCACCGGCAAGCCTTACGATTTCATAGGAAGCGACAATGCCTAATCCCCCAAAGACAATCGAGCAGAAGCGCAAACTTGGTAACCCAGGAAAGCGACCACTTCCAGACAAAGCAAACCTGATCGCACTTCCAATGGCGAAAGAAACACCAGAACCACTTCGACCACTTGGCCAAGAAGGACAGAAGATGTGGGATCGAATCTGGCAAGCAGGACGCGCATGGATTTCACCGACGACAGACATCGAACAAGTGATGCTGCTCTGCGAAACAATGGATGAGCGCGTTCAACTTCGAGCCTTAGTTTTCAGAGGTGGAGAATGGCGCGATCGCGTCGCATTGCGACATCTTGATCACCAGATAACCACGATGCTCTCATTGATAGCATTCAATCCGGTCGAGCGTTCACGTCTTGGACTTGCAGAAGTGCAAGCACAGACACGCATCCAGGAACTGATGACGCGAGCACGTGGCTAAGAAGAAAATTCAATCATGGCCGCCGCGTTGGATGACGCCGGTGGACTTGGCAGACCGCAAACGCGGCGACGGCCCACTCTATTCTGAATTCGCAGAAGCAGTATGCAGAGTAACCAAAGACTCCGTCGCAGCACCAGCCGGCGAACTTTTACACTTGCGCGATTGGCAGAAGGAACTTCTCAATCACGCACTCGCACGCAGAGCAGACGGCCGCTTCAAACACAGAGTGGCGCTCATTGGAATGGCACGCAAGAACGGCAAGTCCGCGCTTGCAGCTTCGATGGGATTATCAGCGCTCACACTTGGCGGCAACGGTTCCGAAATTTATTCATGCGCAGCAGATCGAGATCAGGCTCGCATCGTATTCGGAACAGCAAAGCGAATGGTTGAATTAGACCCGGAACTTTCTTCGATGTTCACACTTTATCGCGACGTAATCGAATACAAAGACAAGGGTTCCGTTTACCGAGTGCTTTCAGCAGAGGCATACACGAAAGAAGGACTCAACCCTTCACCGATCGTAATCTTTGACGAAGTCCACGCGCAGCCAAACCGCGAACTCTGGGATGTTATGTCGCTCGCAGGCGGCGCACGATCGGATTCACTTCTTCTAGGAATCACCACAGCAGGAGTAAAGACGCAAGCAAACGGCCAGGACAGCCTGGCATATTCGTTATACCAATACGGCCAGAAGCTCGTAAAGGGCGAACTTGTAGACCCGTCGTTCTTCTTTGCCTGGTGGGAACCGAAGAACCCAGAAGCAGATCACAGAGATAAGCAGCTCTGGATCGAATCAAACCCCGGCTTCGCAGACATCGTCGACGCCGAAGATTTCGAGAGCGCAGTGCTTCGAACACCAGAAGCAGAATTTAGAACCAAGAGAACAAACTGCTTCGTCTCGACAGCAACCGCCTGGCTTCCAGCCGGATCATGGGAAGCCTTGATCGACACAGAGAGAACGCCGGAACAGGGCGAAGAAGTTATCCTGGCATTTGACGGAGCCTTCTCAAACGACAGCACCGCGCTAATCGCCTGGCTACTTGGCGGAGACAAACCGCATCTGATGGTTGTAGGAATCTGGGAAAGACCAGAAGACGCAGAACAGGGCTGGCACGTTCCAGTCGCCGAAGTAGAGCAGACGATTATCGACACATTCAGAAATAGCAATTTCCAAACCAAAGAGATCGTCTTCGACCCGGCACGCTGGCAGCGAACCTTTATGGTTCTCGATGAGCAAGGAATGCCAGTCGTTTCTTACCCGAACAGCGCAGAGCGCATGGTTCCAGCAACGCAGAAATTCTACGAAGCCGTAGTAAATAAGAGCTTCACCCACGATGGCGATGAAAGAATGGCAAGGCATATAACAAACTGCGTCACGAAGCAATCATCTCGGGGCGTTATGGTTGCGAAAGCAAGCTCGAAGCGGAAAGTCGATGCGGCCGTAGCAGCAATATTCGGATACGACAGAGCAACGCAACCAGCAGAACCAAAACCACCAGTGGCCAGGTTCTTCTCGGTTCAACTTTAGGAGCGCAATGAAAAGAATAGATTTCTCACTCGTAGCAGAAGTGACTGGCGTAGCATTAGCAACCACAGGAATCGCAATGCTTTCATTGCCGATCGCATTAATTACACTAGGCACATTCCTAGTATGGATAACAGAAAAGGCTAACTGATGAGTCTATCGAAGCGAATCAAAGCAGCAGAGCAGAAGCGCACAAACAATAGCCAATGGGTCGAACCACTTATCCCAGGCCGCCCTGCTTACATGGCCCCATCTGGAATCGATGTAAATGCAGACTCTGCAATTCGCATGTCGACAGTTTATGCCTGCGTAAGATTGCTCGGCGATACGATTTCCTCGTTACCACTTGCAGCATACGTGCGACGCGGCCGAAACAGAATCTCATACGCCAGCGTTTACGGAGATCAACCAGCCTGGATCAACAAACCAAATCCAGAAGCATCGCGCCTAGAGTTTTACGAGCAGATAATCGCTTCACTTAATATTCATGGCAACGCATTCATCCTCACCGTTCGCGACGACATGGACGAAGTACAAGAGGTCTATTGCATCCACCCAGATGATGTTCGGATTGAACGCCCACGTCCAGGAGAACCAATCATCTACAAGATGAGAGATGGCGAAGGCGCATACACGCGAATTCTTACCTCACGCGAAATGAAACACATTCCACTCTTTAGACTTCCCGGTTCGCTTTACGGCCTCGGCCCAATAGCAGCAGCTCGACTCACGATCGGCGCAGCGATGGCAGCAGACACATATGCAGCCGCCTACTTCGGCAACGCAGCAAACCCAGGCGGCGTCATTGAAGTACCGGGCGAATTAACTGAAGAGCAGGCAAGCGACATCGGCCGCGATTGGAACGTAACCCACACAGGGCCGTACCGAGCAGGCAAGATCGGAATCCTTTCAGGCGGCGCACAATTCCGCCCACTCACACTCAACGCAGCAGACGCGCAGCTGCTAGAAGCCCGGCGCTTCAACGTTGAAGACATCGCGAGATTATTCCGAGTACCAATCAGCCTATTAGGACACCCAGTAGCAGGAGCGATGTCATTCGCTAGCGTTGAAGCACAGAACCTCTCATTCGTTCAGCATTCGCTTCGCCCATTATTGGAACGAATCGAACAATCAATGTCCGAATTACTTCCAGAGCCGGACGGCTTCATCAAATTTAATCTTGACGCATTGCTGCGCGGAACCACACTCGAGCGCTTCGATGCATACACGAAAGGCCTCCGCGAAGGATTTCTATCACTTAACGACGTCCGCGCCGTTGAAGATTTAACACCACTGGGAACAGCAGGCGATCAATTCAGAGTGCCATTGCAAAATATCGATGCAGCAGATGCACCAGATGTAGGGCTTAAACTTCGAGCAGAGATCGCAGCAAGCCTGATCCAGGTCGGCTTCGATCCAAAGGCCGTCACAGAAGCCGTCGGATTACCGCCGATGGCCCACACAGGAGTGCCAAGCAGCCAGCTACAGCAAGTCTCCACAATTGACCCAGGAGATCCGGCTTCAGTTTATGAGGTGCAATAAATGCCATATTTCATAAGCGAAAGCCAGAGCGACTGCGCAGGATGGGCAACCGTTAAAGAAGAAACAGACGGCACATACACCACAATCGGATGCCACGAAAATAAGCAGGACGCAATCGACCAGATGGTGGCCGTTTCGATCGCAGAGGACATGGAGCCAGGCGGCGAAGTAAGCAAGCGAGCCGTTGATTTATCAGTGCCTAGTTTTATCCAGGAGAACGCCAAGCGCGGCCTGAAATACTTGGCAGACGGATACGGCGGCGACGGCCTCACAGAAGGAACCAAGCGAGAAGCTCGCGAAATGGCAGCAGGAAATATCACCGAAAACAAGATCAGGAAAATGGCCCCCTGGTTCGCAAGACACAAAGTCGACGGCCAAGCACCCAAGAACAGCAACCAATCCGATCCAGGATACCCAGGCGCAGGATTAGTCGCCTGGCTTTTATGGGGCGGAGATTCAAACTTCAGCGACCGAGCACAAAACTGGGCGCAAAGGAAAATAGATGCACTCGACGCAGAAGAAAACTCAAGGAGCAAAATGACAAAGAAAATCGAACGCCGCACCTTCACGATCAAGAACGTAGAAGCACGCCAGGCAGAAGACGGAACCATGCGCCTCTCCGGATACGCAGCCGTATTCAACGACGACAGCGTGCCGCTTCCATTCATTGAAAGAATCGCACCCGGAGCATTTCGCAAGACGCTAACAGAAACACCAGATGTGCGCCTTTTGATCAACCACGAAGGCCTACCTTTGGCACGCACAAAGAACGGAACCCTTCGCCTTCAGGAAGACACCGTCGGACTTTATATGGACGCAGATCTTCCAGACACCCAGGCAGCTCGTGACCTTTACACCCTGGTCGAGCGCGGCGACGTAGATCAAATGAGCTTCGCATTTCGAGTCATTCGCCAGAAATGGAACGAAGGAAGAACCGAGCGCACACTTACAGAATTATCGCTGGCAGATGGCGACGTTTCAGTCGTTACTTACCCGGCCTATCCAACCACTTCAGTCGAAGCACGCGCACACTTGCAAGAAGCAATGAACGCACTCAAAGAAGGACGCGCACTCGAAGGTGAAAGCCTTCTAGCAGTCCAGGCAATCTTCGATAAAATTTCAGAATCATATGATTACCTTGAAGAAGGAAAATCAATGCTTGAAGTTATGCTAGGACTGGACACATTAGTCCCGGCAGTAGAAGTAGAAGATCCAGAAATTGAATTGATGCCAGCAAGCGAAGTAATTCCACAAGATGCTGCTCGATCCATTTCGCTACGACTTGCAAAAGCAATCGTAGAAAATACAAAGTAGAATTCTGCTGCAATCAGCAGATACAAAGCCGGAGCGCCTCTCGCACCCAATATGCGCCGCGAGATTAAACGAAACCACTTTGATCCAAACCCTAATCAGAAGGAGATCAACACATGTCAAAGTCTTTCCTTGATAAGTTGATCGAGCGTCGTGATGCAGTCAAGTCAGAGATGGACGCAGTTCTAGAAGCAGTAGCAGAAGAGAACCGCACTGACCTCACAGCAGAGGAAACCGAGAAGGTCGACTCACTCGTAGAAGAATCACGCTCACTCGATACAAAGATCGAAAAGATGAAAGCACAGGCAGATGCAGATGCAAAGGCATCTGAAATCCGCGCAGCAGTATCAGATGTTGTAATGCCAAAGATCGGCGGAGCAACAGTTACACGCGAAGAGCGCACATACTCAGCACACTCAGATGCATCATTCGTGAAGGACGCATTCAATGCGCAATTCTCAAATGACTACGCAGCAAACGAGCGCCTCGCACGTCACATGCGTGAAGAGTCAATCGAGCGCCGCGATGTTGGAACAGCACAATTCGAAGGTCTTGTAATTCCACAATACCTCGTCGATCTTGCAGCTCCATACGCACGTGCAGGACGCCCATTCGCAGATGCAGCGACAAACAAGATGGTTCTTCCAGCAAGCGGAATGACCCTGAATATTTCTCGCATGACGACTGGAAGTTCAACAGCCGTACAAGTTACACAGAACGATGCAGTATCAGAGACAGATGTGGATGACACACTGCTCACGATCAATGTTCGTACAATTGCAGGCCAGCAAGATATCTCTCGCCAGGCACTAGAGCGCGGAACAGGCATCGATACATTCGTAATCGCTGACTTGATCAAGTCATGGCATACAACACTTGACTCACAGATCCTCAACGGTGCAGGCACAGCCGGCACAATCAAGGGCCTTCGTGCTTCAGGTGGAAACGCCATCACATTCACATCAACAGCGCCAACAGTCGGATTACTTTATCCAAAGCTCGCTGACGCAATTCAGCAGATCCAGACAAACGCATTCGTTTCACCTACACACTGGGTAGTTCACCCACGTCGTCTCGCGTTCCTATTGGCAGCAGTGGACAGCACAAACCGTCCGCTTGTTGTACCAGCAGCGAATGGCCCACTCAATGCAGTAGGCGTCGGCGGAGCACCAGCATACGGAAACTCCGGATACCAGATGCTCGGACTTCCAATCATCACCGATGCAAACATCGGAACAACATACGGAACAACAACAAACCAGGATGAGATCTATTGCGTAACAGCAAGCGAAGCTCATCTCTGGGAACAGCCAGGATCACCATTCGCACTTCGCTTCGATGCGACAGGCGCTGGCAACCTTCAGATCAAGTCTGTTGTTTACGGCTACGCCGCATTCACAGCAGAGCGCTACCCACTTGCAGCCTCGATCATTTCAGGCACAGGACTAAGCGCACCAACCTTCTAATCGAAGGCAAGCACTAAATTGTGCAGGGCGAGTGGCCCACCCCCCGAGTCACTCGCCCTGCACTTCCAAACAGGGGGAAACAAATGAAGACAGGACACAAAGTAACAATCGGCTCATGCGATCCAGGATCCGTAAATGGATCCTTTGCATTCAGGCTCATTCAACTTGCGCAAGCAAGAAGCAGCAGACTCGGGCCATTTGTAAGAATTAAGGGTTCCGGACTTTTATCAAAGCAACGCAACCGAATGGTGAAGCAATTTCTGGATAACACCGATAGCGACTGGCTTCTTATGTTGGATTCAGATGAGCAGCTCGTTGTTCCAGTATTCGACGCCTTGATCGACACAGCCCATGACAAAGAACGCCCAATCGTCGCAGGCCTTGTCTTTGCAGGATTTGGAGTACCAGGCAAGCCTTACCCAAAGCCAGTCCCGGCAATATTCCAGGACACAGAGAACGGCTTCCTTCCGCTTTACAAATACGACAAGAACGCAGTCTTTGAAATTGACGCAGCAGGAACCGGATGCCTACTTGTTCACCGGAGTGTTCTAGAGAAGATGCGCGAAGTCGCAGATCCAAACCAGGGCAAAGACTGGTGCTGGTTCTGGGATGGGCCAGTAAACGGAGAATGGATCGGCGAAGATTTATTATTCTGCCGAAGGGCAAAGGCGCTCGGATTTACGATCCACGTAAACACAGCCGCAATATTGCCCCATCAGAAGAGCTTCTGGATGGAAGAAATTCATGCTGATATTTGGAAAGATTAAGAAGACCCGGCGCAAGCCGGCAAAGGAAACAGCAACAGCCGATCCCAAACTAGAACGCGCAATGCTGCCGAAACCGGAAAGAAGGACGAAGCGTGGCCCTAACTAATTGCTATTGCACCCTGGCCGAATTGAAGGCCTCACTTGCGATCACAGACAGCGTGGACGACACCCCACTCGAAGCAGCAATCACAGCAACCAGCAGAATGATCGACGACTACACCGGGCGCTTCTTTTACCAGAACGGAACGACAGGATCACCAGTAGCTCGTTACTACACGCCACTCGATCCCTGGACGATGAACATCGACGACAGCGTTTCAATTACGCAAGTGGCCACAGACGATAACTTTAACCAGACATGGGATACGGTCTGGGCAACGAGCGACTACATGCTCGAACCAGTAAATAACCCACAGCGCGGCTGGCCAGTAAACCGCATCCTTGCAATCGGCCGATACGTTTGGCCTTATTACTTGCCACAGGCATGCCGAATCACCGGCGTCTGGGGATGGAGCGCGACACCAGCAGAGATCAACATGGCAACCTTGATCCAAGCAGCTCGTCTCTTCACACGCCGCCAGTCGCCATTCGGAATCGCAGGAAGCCCGGACTTAGGCACAGTGCGCCTCACAGCCAAGCTCGATGCAGACGTTGAAGCCTTACTTCGACCATTCCGCAAGAACAATGGGCTGGCTAAATAATGCCAATGCAACCAAGCGCAGTGCGCGACGCACTCAAAACAAGACTTCAAACCATCTCGGGCCTTCGCGTTTACGAATTAATACCAGAACCAGTAACACCGCCATGCGCGATCGTGGGCCAATTAGATTTCACATTTGATATCGATAACGCCCGGGGATTAGACCAGGCAAACGTCGACATTTATGTGATCGTCCAGCGCTTCTCAGAGCGAGCAGGCCAGGACAAGCTCGATGGATATCTTGCAGGAACCGGAGCAACATCCATCAAAGCAGCGATAGAGGGAGATAGAACGCTCGGCGGAACATGCCAGACATTGCGAGTGATCGGCGCAGAGTCCGGAACATACGACTCGCAATCGAATACATTTCTCTCATACCGATACCGCCTAACAATCTGGGGATAAGGAGAACCACATGACATACACAGTAATCTCAGATAGAGAAGTCTGCGGAAAGACCAAAGGTGACACAATCACCACTAAAGAATTGCAAGATGCAGGAGTTAGCGCAGAAACCCTGATCGCTGGAAACCACATCAAAGCAAGTAATACAGCACCACAAAACCCATCCATCAAAACAGAAATAGAAGAAGGAGCGACTAAATAATGCCTCGCATAGTTCTCACTAACGCATATATATCCGTCGGCGGAGTTGACCTAAGCAGTTTGGTCGCATCCGTTACGCTTAATTCAACATACGACGTAGTCGAAACGACTGCATTCTCATCAACAGCAGCGAAGACACGTGTGGCTGGATTAGCAGACAATTCAGTAACGCTAGAATTTCACCAGGACTTCGCAACCAGCCAAGTCGAACAAACAATCTATCCACTTCTCGGACAGGCTTCGACAGTTATCGTCAAACCAAACGGCAGCACCACCAGCGCATTCAATCCAAGTTATACATGCTCTGCTATTATTGCAGAATGGACTCCGATCAACGGATCCGTCGGTGAATTGGCCACAGCTTCTGTAACTTGGCCAGTATCCGGAGCAATCACAAAGGCGGTCGCATAATGCCAAGACTTGTACTAACAAACGCATCCGTTGTCGTTGCAAGCACAGATCTCTCTCAATACATTACGAGCGTAAGCCTTAATACGACATACGACATCGTAGAAACCACTGCATTCGGAAACACAGCGAAGACACGTGTGGCCGGATTAGCAGACAATTCTGTGACGTTCGAATTTAACCAGGACTATGCAACTTCAGCAGTCGAACAAACAATCTATCCGTTACTTGGAACAGCAGCTACAGTCGTTGTAAAGCCAGTAGCAGGAACAACAACAACAATCAATCCACAATACACATTCTCCGCGCTTGTCTCCGAATGGACTCCTCTGAATGGATCCGTCGGTGAATTAGCAACGGCAAGTGTGTCATGGCCGATCTCCGGCGCAATTACCAAAGCAACATCCTAAAGAAAATAGGGGGAAACAAAGATGGATGGACTCAATATCAAAGTCAAGACGATCGATGGCGTGGAAAAGACGTTCTCGTTACGACCACGCATCATCGTCGACTTCGAGCAGAAGTACGGCAAAGGTCTAGCAAAACTTATCGGCGAAGAACAGAAACTCGAACACATCTATTATCTCGGATGGCTTGCACTTAAAGCCAATGGAGTGGTTGTAAAACCGTTCGGCCCTGATTTCTTAGATACGCTCGAAGGAGTGCAACTAGATACAGACCCAAATTCAGAATCCACAGAGACAGCCTGACATATTCAATCGCAGCAGTTTCTGTGGAGACAGGAATAGATCCCGTTTCTTTATTGGACGCACCAGATGGCATACTTGAAGCGATCGTGATCTATCTCAAGGAGAAGGCAAAGGCGGCAAACAAATATGGCCAATGAAGTCGTTGCAATTAGCGGCATCAAAGAAACCACCGCCGCCTTGAAGAAATTCGACAAGGACGCAGCTCGTCGCCTAAACAAAGTAATCAACGACGAGCTGCGCCTGGCCGAAGGCAACGCCAAAGAACAGATCCCAGACAAACCACCCATGAGTGGCTGGCGATCAACAGCCGCAAAGAACCCAAGAAAGACCACCAGAGGTGGCGAAGGCTGGCCGGCATGGGATCCCCAGGCAATCAAGCAGGGCATCGTTAAAACTCGCTCAGAAGGCCGCGTGAGGGCCGATTACACCACCAGCGCAGGCGCACTCTTCAATAAGACAGCCTCGGGCGTTATATTCGAAGTCGCAGGACGCAGGACGCCAGGGCAAGCAACCGGGCGCAAGATGATCGGCAATTTGAATGACCGCTTCCGCAAAGCCAGTCGCGGAATCTGGGCCGTTATTGATCGCGATCGCCCCAGAATTTATGCCAATGTCAGATCCGCAATGGACGACGCACAGAAGACCCTGCAAGCCAATCTAAACAAAGAGAAGAAGGGATAACCGAGCATGGCAATAGGCGCAGTAGTAGCCCGGATTATTACCCAATATTCAGATAAGGGCAGCAAGGCAGCATCCAAAGATATAAAGAAGCTCGGCGCATCCTTTGATAAATTTGCAGGCAAAGCAGCAAAATCATTCGGAATAGCGGCAGCAGCAGGGGCGGCATTCGCACTCAAAATAGGAATCGACTCCGTCAAAGCCGCGATCGCAGACGAGAAATCACAGGCGCTCCTTGCCAATTCGCTCCGAAACACCACTGGGGCAACAGATGCAGCGATCGCTTCAACCGAGATATGGATCGATAAAGTCCAGCGCACATTCGGAGTCGTTGACGATGAACTTCGACCAGCACTGGCCAAATTAACCGGCGTCACCGGAGACATTACAGCAGCTCAAGGATTACTAGGCTCAGCCCTTGATCTTTCAGCAGGCGCAAGCATTGACCTGGAATCAGCAGTCTCAGCAATTACCAAAGCAAGCCAGGGAAGCTTCGGAGCATTAACCAAACTCGGCGTACCAATTGATGCAAACACAAAGAAAACAAAAGACTTCGGTGCTGTTCTCAAAATTCTAGATAAGCAATTCGGTGGCGCAGCAGCAACCAGAGCAAACACCTTCGAATTTAGAATGAAGCGCCTGGGCATTGCATTCGATGAAGCCAAAGAAACACTTGGCACAGCACTGATGCCTACACTTGAAGAATTATTCACAGTGATGATAACCAAAGTCATCCCGGCGATACAGACATTCCTAAACGAAAATGGCGACAAATTAGTCGCAGTTATGACAGGAGCGATCAAAGCCATTGTCGGCTTTGGATTTGCCATCTTCAAAGTCTTTGCATTTGTAGCAAAGCATAAAACTTTATTCGTAACACTTGGCGCAATCTTGGCGGCTACATTTGTAGCAAGCAAAGTGATCGCATTCGTTACAGCGATACAAGGACTGGTCAAGGCATATCAGGCAATCAGAGCTGCGGCACTTGGAGCAGCAGCAGCACAGGCAGCAGCAACCGGCGGAGTTTCAGTAGCAGCAGCCGTCGCCGGCGTTGCCGCATTCGCTGCAACACTTGGCGGCCTCTATCTTGTCGTAAATAAAGCAAACGGCGAGATGAGCAAGATGGAAGGAGCAGGCGAAGATTTAGAATTCTCCTTCGATGGATTAAACGGAACGACTGACGACTTCCTGAATAGTCTCAAGGGCCTTAACGTTGATCTTGGCAAAGCAACAGGAAAGACAAAGGCGCTCACAGCAGCAGACCTCAAACTTATCGCAACACAGAAGGCACTCGCAGCGTTGGCAAAATTAGGTATAAAGCCAACGACAGAAACTGATCCAATTCAACTTGAAGCAGCACGTCTAAATCTTCTAAAGCAAGCAAACGTTCAAGAAGCAGCACGTGTCCAGGCGATACTTGCAAATCTTGAAGCGCAAATAAAAGCCAATGAAGCAATTCAACGATATGTTGATCTACTTGGAGTCGTTGCAGATCAAGTAATCTCACCAGAAGAAATAATTGTTCTGGCACTTAAATGGGGAATTAGCAAAGAAGCAGTCGTGGCTTATACCAGCGCAGTCTTCGCAACTAACGATGCCAAACTTTCAACTTCTGAAATTGATCTACTTGCACAGCAATGGGGAGTAACAAAGAAGCAAGCAGAGATGTATCTCGAATTCTTCAAAGCAATCAATGATGGAAAATTAGATCCAAAAGAGATTGATGCATTAAGAGCAAAATGGGGATTGACGAATACAGAAGTATTAGATTATGCCAAGAAGATCGCAGAAGGAGTAGTCCCATCTACCCTATGGCCTACACCCGGCAATCAAGCAGCGCAATCTTGGAAAGACGCGCTCGCAGCTCTTAATGCATACGTTGTAGCAAGCAATGCCAAACTTACCCAGACATTACCGCCGGAACTTCTTCCACAATTAGATGTAACAGCCAAGACTAAACCTGAAATTGACGCATTAATCAAAGCAAGAGAGAACCTTCCAATATCAGGGCCATACGACCCACGCGTTCTATATGGCGGCGCTCGCGTCGATATGGGCGGAAATTTGAACTATTACAATCCAGAGATGGCAGCAGCGATGGGCGGCGGCATCCCGAAACTTGCCACAGGCGGCATCGTTACCACTCCAACCACAGCTCTGATCGGAGAAGCAGGGCCAGAAGCCGTAATACCACTCAACCGCATGGGATCGATGGGCGGAGCAACCGTCAACGTTACGATCAACGGCAGCGTTACCAGCGAAAGCGACCTCGTAAACACGATCCGCAATGCGATCCTTCAGGGCCAGAATAACGGCCAGGCAATTACGAAGACAGCGATCCAACTCTAATGGCAGGCATTCCACAGCTCGGAGCTTCGATCGACTTCGTCAACGGCCCGGCATTTATTTCGACAGCCTTCACATTGAACGACGCCGTCAAGGGCAAACTGGGAACAGGCCAGCTCGCAGACGCCGATGACTCGGTCGACATTTCCAGCATTATCTTGCGTGCATCCGTTCGAAGAGGACGAAACCGCATCTTGAATAAATTCGAAGCAGGAACGGCCGTCGTTGAGATCAAGGACGACACAGGCGACTGGAACCCGGCTAATACAGCAGGCCCCTATTACGGCAAGCTGATACCGCTTCGAAAGATTCGAATCTGGGCAGATTATAACGGGGTGCGTTATTACCTTTTCTCAGGATTTATCACCAGCTATGACACTACCTTCGCTATCGGAGCCGATGAAGTTTCCAGAGTTATCCTCAATTGCGTAGACGGCTTCCGACTTCTCAATAACGTAGCAATTAGCACCGTTGCAAACACAGGAGCAGGACAATTAAGCGGAACTAGAATCAACAGCCTACTCGATGCAAGCACATGGCCTACTTCACAAAGAGCGATCGATGCCGGAGATAGCACCATGCAAGCCGATCCAGGAACAGCAGACAGAACCGTCCTAGAAGCAATTCAAACCGTAGAAAATAGCGAATTCGGTGGCTTCTTTATGTCGGCAGAAGGAAATGCCACATTTTATTCAAGAACCACAGTCAGCCAATTAGCAGACGCAACTCCGACAATTTTCAGCGATACAGGAGTGGGCATTACATATGGCCAGATTGACCTGGCCTTTGACGATACACTGATTGTAAATAATGTTTCAGTACAAAGACTAAATGGCACAAACCAAGTGGTCAGCGATCAAACTTCGATCGATAACTATTTCATCCATTCAGGAGCAAGAACCGGAATCCTTGTACAGACAGATACGGAATCACTAGATCAGGCAACGATGATCCTTCAAGCGCGAAAAGACGCAACGCTTCGAATTGATTCGATGACGCTCAACCTTGTCGATGATGGGCAAACAGCCAGGAACATCGCAGGCATTAATTTAGAGATATTCGACCTGGTCAATGTTACAAAGGCGATGCCGGGATCCACATCGATCACCCGGGAATTGTTCGTACAAGGGTTGCAACATGACATAACAAGGACAACATTCACCAGTAAGATACTCACCAGCGAACCCATTATCCAGGCATTTATTCTAGACAGTACAACGCAGGGCATTCTGAACGTCGCAGGCGTTCTCAGTTACTAACAAGGAGAAATCATGGCAGGAGCAGGATACAAACTATTCGCAACGGGCGACGTTTTGACGGCAGCACAAGTCAATACTTACCTCATGCAACAGACAGTGATGTCGTTTGCATCTTCAGCAGCTCGAACCACAGCACTCAGCGGAGTATTGGCAGAGGGAATGGTTTCATATCTCCAGGACACAAACAGCCTCGAATATTACGATGGCGCTGCTTGGATTTCAGCCGTTGGCGACATTACAGGAGTAACAGCAGGAACAGGACTCACAGGTGGCGGAACCACCGGAACCGTTACGTTAACACTTGATCCAACAGTCCCATTCGGATACACCACCACTGCAACAGCAGCAGGAACTACGACGCTAACAGCAGCAAGTACATACACCCAGATCTTTACAGGAACTACGACACAAACAATCGTTCTACCAGTGGCTTCAACGATGACACTCGGTGAGGGCTTCGTTATCCATAACAACAGCACCGGAGCGCTTACCGTTCAATCTTCCGGTTTAAATACAGTCGCAACAATTCCAGCAGGAAACACCTGGTTGATCACTTGTATCTTGACCTCTGGAACGACAGCAGCTTCATGGGATGCAGACTTCACAGGCACTTCAACAATTACAGGAACAGGCGCAACGACGCTAGCAACTAGCCCGGCTTTAACGACACCGACTCTGACTACACCCATCATGATCGCACCAGAAGAACGCGCCACAGTATCGGCAACAGCAGCAACCGGCGTGATCAACTTCGATCTTGCAACCCAGGGCGTTCTTTATTACACCACAAACGCCAGCGCAAACTTCACGCTTAACTTTCGCGCCAGCTCAACAGCGACACTCAATTCAGCGCTTGCAGTAGGAGATTCAATCTCGGCCGTCTTTCTTAATACAAACGGAGCGACGCCGTACTACGCGAGCGCATTCCAGATCGACGGCAGCGCAGTAACTCCAAAGTGGTCAGGCGGAACAGCACCAGCAGCAGGCAACGCCAGCTCGATTGACGCCTATTCATTTACGATCATCAAGACAGCAGCAACACCGACATACACCGTCCTCGCCGGCGGCGCTACGAAATTCGCATAAGGGGAGAATATGAGTCCATTACTGACAGGCCTTCCGTTCGTACAGGGCGGCAGCACAGGAACGCCAAAGGCGACAGTCACAGGAACGACAGGCTCGCCGACGGTTGATACCACATCGCGACCAGGAAAGACCATCTACAAATACACAGGCTCTGGCACGATCACGATCGGCACAGCAGGAACCTGCGAAATCCTTGTCGTTGGCGGCGGCGGTACAGGCGGCGGCAGCAACGACTCTGCATCAGGCGGCGGCGGTGGTGGAGCAGGCGGTTATTTGTATAAGACAGATGCGTACCTTCCAACAGGAAGCAACACAGTAACAATCGGCGCAGGCGCAGCTTCAACTGGATATATGCAAAGCGGCCAACAAAGCGGTGGCGGTAGCGGCAGCGAAGTCGGCCCTTATGGAGTGGGCGGCGGCGGCAACGGCGGCTACAGATTCTCAACGACTGTAATACCAGCACCACGCGGTTCAAGTGGGGGCGGTTCCAATGGCGGCGGTACAGTCGCATCAACTACGACGCTTGCATCACAAGGAAATAACGGCGGTGCGAGTGCCAGCGCAGGTGGTTCAGGTGGCGGCGGCGCGACAGCAGTAGGAGCGAATGCAGCTACGGCTGTCGGCGCAGCAGGCGGTGCAGGCGGCACAAACTCGATCACTGGAACAAGCACCACGTATGCAGGCGGCGGCGGCGGCGCAGCAGGAGCCGCAAGCACAGCAGGTGGTTCTAGCGGTGGCGGCAGTGCTGCTGGAGCAGGAGCAACAGCAGGCGCAAGCCCAGGAACAACCGTCTATCAAGGAACAGCAGGAGCCGCGAATACAGGCGGCGGCGGCGGTGGAAGTATGGGAACAACGATGTATGTAACATCAACAGGCACAGGCGGCTCTGGCTTCGTAGTGGTGGTGATCGGATAATGGCGCATTTTGCAGAGATCGGCGACGACAATATCGTCAAGAGAGTGATCGTCGTCAATAACGAAGTCTTACTTGACGAAAATGGAAATGAATCAGAAGAGATCGGAACTCGCTTCTGCGAAGAAACATTCGGTGGTCGATGGATTCAAACTTCATATAACGGAAACTTCCGGCTTGCATTTGCAGGCCCGGGTTGTTACTACAATGAGAAACTCGATGTCTTCGTATCAGTAGATGTATAAAATTGAAACGAATATATATTGAATTTAACTATGCGCCGCACATTATCTGCGTCGCAGACGACGATGGCAAAGTGCGAAGATTTAAGAAGGTGGAGATTAAAGGGCCATCTTCAGTAGTAAGTGTCAAAGAAAGAAACGGCATAGGACAAAAGCAAGCATGGATCGAAGTGCAAGATGGCATTGAGATCATGGGGGTTGATGAAAGAATGAACGAAGCCAAAGCAGAAGAATCAAGAAACTCAAACTTCTATAGACAGCATGGAGCAGACGCCTTCTTCAAGAAGCATCTGGCTCATCTAATCGGTGTTCCAGGCTTGCGCTTCTTAGAGATTGGCTCATACGCAGGCAGTAGCGCAGTCGGAGTAATAGAAGACATTCTGACAGATCCAACTTCAACGATAACCTGCGTCGATGTTTGGTATTCGCCATTCGTAGAAAAGGCGTTCGACGAAGCAACGACAAAATACGTAAGTCAGATCGTAAAAGAATCTTCATACAGCTCGCACTGGCTGCAAGCATACGACGGCGCACCTTTCGACTTCATCTACATTGACGCCGATCATTCAGCAGAAGCAGTCGTCAGCGATACAAAACTATCGTGGCCACTTCTTAAACCCGGCGGAATCATGGCACTTGACGATTATTTATATGAGCACCCAAAAGGGCAAGAGCACAATCCAAAATCTGCCATTGACGCCTTTATCCTTCAAATAGCAGATCAGTCTCAGATCCTGGAGATTTCACAGCAAGTATGGATAAAGAAAACCAATGGACACATTGCTGACTGATATCGTTCCGCTATTAAGAACGATCGACGACGCAGTAGACGAAGTAGAAGCATCGGGGATCCAGAAGAAACCAGGAGAGAAGAATGGGAATCAGCACCCGGCAAGTAACCGTAGGAACCACAGCAACGGCGCTCGTTGACGCAACAGCAGAAGCCGAAACCGTCGTTCTTCATTCATCAAGCGGCCAGTGCTTTATCGGAAACAGCGACGTAACCACCAGCACCGGATACCGGATGGATAACGGCGACAAGCTTACAATTGATAACAAGGCAAACGGAATCTGGGGCATTACCAGCTCGGGAACCGTCACGATGATGGTATTGGCGATCGGGAAATGAACGCGCAGGATTACGCAGCTCTGGCCGTTTCACTTCTTACGATCGGCGGAGCATTCGTCGCAATGACCAGATGGCTCGTAAAACATTACCTGGCAGAATTAAAGCCAAACGGCGGCGGCAGCGTTAAAGACCAAGTCAATCGCCTAGAAGCAAGAATTGATGAAATATATTCAATTTTGCTAGATAGCCAAACATCAAGAAGGGGGAAGAAGTGAACCAACTCGAGAAGTTTCTCGAAGTAGCGCAAGCAGAGATCGGCTACATCGAAGGGCCAGCAGATAACCAGACGAAATACCAGAAGGCAAAGCAACCCTGGTGCGGAGCCTTCGTCAACTGGTGCGCAAAGCAAGCCGGAATCAAGATCCCAAACTGCACATACACGCCAGCAGGAGCCACAGCCTTCATGGACAAGAACGCCTGGACGCTTTCAGAGCAAGCAGATCCACAGCCAGGAGATATCGTCTTCTTTGATTTCCCAGGAGATGCGCTCGATCGCATTTCACACGTTGGCATCGTTATAGCCAATAACGGCAACGGCACAGTCACCACAATCGAAGGCAACACCAGCCCGGACAAGAAGGGCGACCAGCGCAACGGCGGCGAAGTCTGCAAGAAGATCCGAGCATTTAAGAAGAAGAATCGCGGCAAGGTTCAACCATCGCTGCCAGTATTTATCGTAGGATTTGGACGCCCTAAATTTAAGGAGATCACGAATGGATAAGAACAAGCTCGAAGCAATTTCAATGACTTATCTGCGAGCAGCAGCAGCAGCAATCACAGCTCTTTATCTCGCAGATCCAAACCGCCCACTGAAAGAATACCTTGCAGCAGGAATCGCAGCAGTCGCCGGCCCAATCTTGAAGGCGATCGATCCCAAAGCAACCGAATTCGGACGCGGAGCAAAGTAGTTGATGAATCGGGGGGATATTCTTCAAGAAGCAGCTCGACTCACAGCCAAAGACCGCCAGCAGACATACGGCGATCCAAGAACCAATCACTGGCGCATTGCAAATCTATGGACGACATATCTCAACTACGAAATAACCCCACAGCAAGTGGCGATATGCATGGCGCTCGTTAAAGTCGCACGCTTGATGGAAACAGAGACAGAAGACTCATTCATAGATTTAGCGGCATACGCAGCGATCGCCGGCGAGATTGCGACAAACAAATGAAGGAAATGATTGTCCTGGTTCCAACCAGAGGACGCCCACGCAACGCAGTCGAACTATTGGCAGAACACGATCGACTTTCCACACATTCAGACATTCTCTTCGTTATTGACGCAAACGATCCAGAGCACGATACCTACGAATACGAAGTAGGCGCAGATAAGTGCGTGACAATTCAGAACGAAACCCGGGGCATGGCGTACCCGATCAACAAAGCAGCCAGTGCGATCGCAAAGAAGAACGAATATAAATACTTCGCCTTCTTAGGCGACGACCACCGCCCACGCACAGCCGGGTGGGATGAGCTTCTCATCCAGGCGATGCAGAAGCGACCGTCAATGGCCTACGCGAATGATTTATTCCAGAAGGAACGACTTCCAACCATGATCGCGATGACAAGTGACATCATAAAAGCGCTCGACGGAATGGTTCCGCCAAAGATGAAGCATTTATATCTTGATAACTTCTGGAAGAAACTAGGCGAAGATTTAGGAGCAATCACTTATCTCGATCATGTAATCGTTGAGCACATGCACCCAATCGCAGGCAAAGCAGAATGGGATGAAGGCTACAAAGAGGTAAACGCAAACGAGATATACGCATTCGATGGCCTTGCCTACCAGAACTACATTCAGAGCGAAGCCTACGAATTGCTCAAGCGCAAACTGAAGCCATGAAGCAGCTCATCGCATATTCGTTATACGGCAACCAGGAGCGATACACGATCGGCGCGATCAAGAACGCAATTCTGGCAACCAGACACTTCAAGGGATACACCCTGCGCTTCTACACCGGGCCATCGGTTCCAGAATCCATCAAGCAAACCCTTCGCTTATTTCCCCACGTGCAGCTCGAAGAGCAGTTAGGGCCAGAAGATCACAGGGCCAAACTTTGGAGATTTCAGGCCTTAATAGATCCAGAATTCGACGTCGTTCTAAGCCGCGACGCAGACGCCAGGTTGACGCACCGGGAACGGATCGCCCACGAAGAATTTCTGGCAAGCGGCCTCGATTTCCACATTATGAAAGACCACCCCACAGGCCACAATTACCAGATCAGCGCCGGCATGTTTGCAGCTCGTACCAGGGCAATTTCGGCCGATTTGGAAACACCAGAACCAGGCGATTATTACACCGCCGATCAGGACTGGCTCGCGGCCCACATTTGGCCTTTGATCAAGGACAGCGCCCTGATCCACGATGAGAGCTACCAAACCCCCACAGAAGGCCAGAGCAAGCGCCGCCCATTCCCAATCGCAAAGAAGGCAACCCTGCACCACATAGGGGCAGCCCTTGAAGCAGATGACCGCTTCGTTTTCAGCATTGACCAGTCAACGGCAAAGGCCGAAACAGGAAGCGACAAGTACCTGGCAGAATGGCTGCTATGAAAATTCTTATCACAGGAGATGCCGGCTTCGTTGGCCGGGCCTTCCACAGAGCGCTCGACGGCAAAGGCCATGAGATCACCGGCATCGACATCACAAACGGCATCGATTGCAGGGATTTCTTCAAGAAGGACGACACCAGATACGACGTCGTTATTCACCTCGCCGCCATCGTCGGCGGCCGAGCCACGATTGAAGGCAACCCTTTGGCCGTTGCCACCGACCTGGCGATCGACAGCGATATGTTCCAATGGGCGATAAGAACAAAGCCCAAGCACGTCGTTTATTTCAGCAGCTCGGCGGCTTATCCGACTTATTTGCAGCGCTTGGCATACAAGCAAACACTTCGAGAGAACGACATCAATCTCGATCATATTCGAACTCCAGACTTGAGCTACGGATGGGCCAAACTGACAGGGGAAACCCTTGCCAGATATGCCAGGAACGAAGGCCTCAACGTCACCGTTCTGCGCCCATTTAGCGGCTACGGATCCGATCAGGCCCTGGATTACCCATTCCCATCATTGATCGAGCGAGCAAAGCGCAAAGCCGATCCGTTCGACGTTTGGGGAACAGGCGAGCAAACCAGAGATTTCATCCACATCGACGACATCGTTGCAGCTACATTCGAAGCGGTAAAGAACAAAGTAAAAACCCTCAACCTTTGCACAGGAAGAGCCACATCTTTCATTCAATTGGCAGAGATGACGATGTTGCAAGCCGGATACCTGGCCCCGATCAGGAAGCACCCAGGCAAGCCAAGCGGCGTCGAATACAGAGTCGGCAATCCGACAAAGATGCTCGAAATTTACAAACCAAAGATCAGCCTGGAAGAAGGAATCGCCAGAGCGCTCGCAGAATAAGAAAATCCCCCATCGCCGTCTACAAAGCGATGGGGGATTTTCTGCACCCTAGATCAGATCGGACGGATCCCGAATCGGTCGCATTATTCGAGCGATCTGCCGGTTGCCCCAAAATACAAGCAACCAGGTAGGAAGAGTGGGAACGCGCAGCTCCTTCCGGGGCAGCAGCACGATCAAGAGCGACCAGAATCCAAAGAAGAAGGCAACAAGGCACCAGAAGAAGATACGACGGCCATAGGCCAGGGCAAGGACGCCAGCGATCGGTACAGCCAGCAGATTCCACCAGCTCACTTTATGTAGGCCTTGAGCGCATCGACGATCACTTCAGAAACAGACTTCTCATCGGCGGCGGCCTTTGCTTTGACAGCAGCCCACAGCTGGTCGGACACCCGGACAGAACGCGCTTTCTTAACGGCCATTATTTCAACTCCTTCTCAATAGCCTGAATAGTGAAACATGGAGATGCCATTCCACAATTACCGCAGTATTTATTCATGCAGTTATGCAATTGCACTATTGCACGAAGGGCGGCGTGCATTTTGGCACCATTTGGATCCGTGTGGGGCGTGTAAGCAAGAGCTGCTAACAATTCATCGTGTGTCATTTGCCAATCACCCCGTCGATCATCGCAGAACAAGAGCCATAGCCAGAACCAGTCCAGCACAGATCGCGAGTGCCATACGTCAAAGCCACTAGTGCAACCAAGGCGATGACAAGGGCGACGCGACGGCGACGGACAAACTTGCGATCCATTCTCATGGCTTCACCTGGCGCAAAACTTCCAAATAAGAAGGCAGGGCAGACAAGACATTCACCATAACCGCCTCCATCAATTCAGGATCCTGCGAATCCGCTGCGTCGACAAGATTGCGACCAGCCAATTCCATAGCCTCATTAATATCAATAAGAAGAGCTTTCATTGCACCCATCACTTGTCCTCACTTTTCTCGACTTTAACCCATACGAATCCATCTTGATGACGAGTGACCTGATTCAGAATATCGAACCATTGCTGATCGACTTCGGCAGTTATCTTGTATGTGACAGCCATCATTTATCCCCATTCGCTAATTGAGCCTCAAAGCAAGGCAAGCAGACGTTTATCTTCTCGATCGATCGAAATGTTTCCTTGCACCCGATGCAGACGCATTCATGCATGTCGTACCAACTCATCACTTTGCCCCCGTCTTGTAATTGCAACTTGGGCATTCTTCGTAGTGCATGAACTTCCCACGATCCCAGACATAGATCGAAACGCCATGCATTTCAGTTTTGCATTTAGGGCAGAGATTCATTATGCACCTGCTTTCAATTTGTTATAAGGATGATCAGGAGAATTCCAAGGAACACAAGTCTCGCAAACTAAATTCTGACCACCGATAAGATGCGTGAAATACAGCGACCAATCGCCAAGCGGAGTGCTATGTGACCACGCCTTCGGCTTTGCTTCAATTGCGCAACGAAGATATGTACCTGTGTGCTCTTCGCAAAGAACATCGCCATTATCAGAAACCCATAAACGCTGAGACATTAGATCCACTCCTTCGCAACAGCAACAAGGACGGAAGATAAAGAAGCAAGAGAAGCAACGAAAGTAGCGTGAGCAACGATGCCGTAATTCTCTGCTTTGTAAATATGAATTACATTATCTTCAATTGCAAAGCGAACACCGTTTGTGAAAACTAAACGCTTTGGATCTTCAACACCTTCGTAATAACCAGGGGCAACTAGATCTACGCCACCCCACTGGTTATCCAAAGGAAGATCGCACTCGCCAGAGATCGCAAGCTCGGTAGCAACTTCAACGATCACATCTTCAAGATTTAACACTGACATTTTATTACCCCCCACCGGCCGAGACATTCGCTCCTTGCCGATAAGAGAATCTTGGCATAGGTATGGACAAACAGCAATACAAAACCACACAATGAAAGTGAACTCCTGCGGTGTTATTCCTGTGAACGCCAGGCCCACAGGCGTGGGATAGGCACCAGGAACCAGCAAACGGCGTGTCGGCGACCGATCAGGGCCAGAGCAAGGCACAATAAGCCGACCAGGGCCACAGGCCCACCAAACAAGGGGGAACCAATGCAAACGCAATATCTGATCTTCGCCGGGGCCATAGCCGCCTGCGGAATCGTTTACCTATTGCTCAAGTACGCAGACGATCCGATCGCCAAAGAGATCGAGGAAGCACAGCAGTACGAAGGCAAGCAGAAGCGGATCAAGAAGGCGCTCGAAAAATGAGTTTAGATCGACGCCCACTCTTTTCAGTACACACCAACGACGAAGGACGCATCGCTTTATATTTGGAAGAACAAGATGCCGTTCTAGATCTGCTCGAAGAAGCAGGCAAGGAAGCCAACGGCGACTACATCGCAGCTCTGACACAAGCCGGAGAAGGCATCAAATTATCAACCGACATCGGATGGTTGGATTATGAGAAGTTACGACAAGCACTTCCGGATACAGTTTTATTGATCGCATCAATGAGCGAAAACGAAGCGCTTGATTTAGCACAAGACATCGTGCGCAACGTTGCAGCTCGCAGAAGCCCACGATTGGAACTCGTAAAGTAAATGGCAAACCCAAACGGACGCAAAGGCGCATTATTCGAAACCGCAGTGATGAAGTGGTTGCGATCCGTTGGGGCAACAGCTGAAAGATTGACGAAAGCCGGCAGCAAAGACGAAGGCGATATCGTCTGTATAATTTCAGGCCAAACCTTTATACTTGAACTCAAGAATCGCAAAGCGATATCGCTTCCAGCCTTCTGGGAAGAAGCAACAACAGAAGCGACTAACTACGCCAAAGCGCGTGGATTAGAACAAACACCCCCGGCGTATGTAATTATTAAACGACGCAACGCCGGCATTGAAAAAGCCTGGGTGGTAGAAAACCTAGAGCAATGGATCAAGAGGAACCAATGATCCGTCCGCAACTATTTCTCAACACGATCCCTTTATTCGAAAACGCACTCTGTGCAGATTTAGAGGATCAGGATTTATTCTTCCCGGATGGGAAAACAGAAGAGACAAAGCGTCTCCCACAGCTTCGGGCGATTTGCCAAAGCTGCGTAGAAAGAAAGGAATGCTTGGAATACTCAATTAGAGAAGAGATCCCGTACGGCATCTGGGGTGGCAAAACGCCAACCGAGAGAGGCGTCGTTCTTAAGAGAACAGAAATTCTCAAGAGGAAAGAACGCGTACTAAAACTACGCAACAGGGGAGTCTCAACCGAAGATATCGCTCAAATTGTTGGCATCAAGATCCATTCGGTCTACCGAATATTTTCAGATGAAAACAGGGCGAGAAAGCGAGAAAACCAATCAAACCCGAAAACAGATACACAGTCCGCCGATTCATCGCAATCGTTGGGATCAGCGCAATGACCAGCACGATCTTCAGTACAGCCCTGAATCCAACCCCGGCGATTCCGGTGGTTTACAAAGAGCGCACAGCGATGCAAAACATCGACCCAAAGCAGCTCGCACGCGAATTATTGACCACAGATCAGTTCAAATGTTTCACGCAGCTCGTAGGCAAAGAGAGCGCGTGGAGATCGGTCAATAACCCCACATCAAGCGCAGCAGGCGTGGGCCAACTTCTAGAAGGCACATACCGCAATCTAGGAATGCGACACCCCGAGAGCCGGGTGTCACAAACTATCGCGGCATTGGCGTATATTGGACGCAAATACGGATCCGGTGGGCCATGCGCGGCATGGAAACATTGGAGACACCAAAAACAAAAGACCGGCTACGGCTGGTATTAGGGGGAA
>Ga0222712_10001793_pt1 | contig 25725 bp, 19 predicted proteins | sample C33_657DmetaG_FD_165043 | JGI IMG/M metagenome (GOLD analysis project Ga0222712, IMG submission 165043) | Estuarine water microbial communities from San Francisco Bay, California, United States - C33_657D | ecosystem: Environmental > Aquatic > Marine > Unclassified | place: USA: California... | reverse complement strand
CTATTCGTTTTTTAGTGAATTATAAACAGGAACTTCCACGTTTGGGTAATAATGTACATGAAACACTTATTCAAACCATTAAACATACTGGAATTAGTATTATTTATACCTCTTTAGTATTAGTGGCAGGCTTTGTTATATTTTGCTTTAGTGATTTTGGAGGTACCAAGGCTTTAGGATGGCTTACTTCACTCACCTTAGTGGTAAGTACATTTACCAATTTAATATTGTTACCTGCTTTAATTAAAACATTTATTAAGCAGCATTAATTTATTAAGCAACGTTAATATTTTAAGCAGCATTAATATTTATTATTCTTATTGTAAAAGAGAAGCTAAGGTGTTTTGTAAGGCTTCACCTCTTAGGTCGGTGGCAATTACTTTTCCTGTTGGGTCTAATAAAACATTAAAGGGAATACCTTCTATTTGATAAGTACTCACTACAATACTTTCCCATTTTTTAAGATCACTAATATGTTGCCAATTTAATTTATCGGCTTGAATGGCTTCTAGCCAGCTCGCTTTATCGTCATCTAAAGAAACACCTAAAACAGTAAAGTTCTTTTTCTTGTAATTTTCATAGGCAGCTACTACATTGGGATTCTCACCTCTGCAAGGGCCACACCAGCTTGCCCAAAAATCTACTAATATATATTTACCTCTTAAGCTAGTCAGTGAAATTATTTTTCCATTGGCATCTGGTAGTGCAATTTCAGGAGCCATTGTTCCTACTGCAATGGCAGTTGTTTTAGCATTGGCTTGTACTTGTGTACTTAATAAATTTGCAAATTGTGCAAGTGGTTCTGCTTTTAATTTTTCTGCAGCAGCCTTGGCTAAAGCCAGTACCTGCGCCGATTCCATGGATCTTAAACTAATCCCTAAGGTATAGTAAACAAAAGCGGGGCTGGTAGAATTATTAATAACATTTCCAACCAGTTTATTAATATCGTTTATTTTGCTTTGGCGTTGTTTTTGCAACCAGAAGATGGTACTATCTTTCCCGTTTTGTTCTTGTAAAGCGTCTAAATTATAAATGGTGGACATTAAAGAAGAGTCCTTTTTACGATACTCTATTAAAAAATTTATTAAGGCTTGGCTAGTTGCAGACCCTTTAATGGTATAAGATTGATAATTATTCGCATCTGCATTTATTTGTATGTTTTCTTCATCATTGATAAATAATATTTCCATTTCTTTGTCTGTAGCAATGCGGTAAGTGCCTTCTTGTTTTGCTATAAACTCAAATGTATATTTACCATCTTCACCTAATGTGATAGAATCCATTGTAACAATAGGCAAGCCTCCATAAGGCACTTCTTGTAATAATAGTTTTTGCTTAGCAGCATGTTGTATAGTTCCAGAAATAGTATAATTTTTTTCGTTGGAACTTTTTTTACATCCTGCGACAATGATCATCATGGCAGCTAAACAGGCCAGTAGGTTTTTAATATTCATAACACTAAATTAAGTCAATTTTTGTTCTAATAAACTAGTGGTCATTTTGGGGTCGGCCTTGCCCTTGCTTAATTTTTTTACTTCGCCCATAAATAAACCTAAAAGTCCTTTCTTTCCTTTTTTATATTCTGCCACTTTCTCTGGGTGGATTGCTAAGACTTCATCTATCCATTTTTCTATATCATCAGTAGTGCCTGTTTGTAATAAATTATGCATGCTGGCATATTGCTTGGGGGAACCGGGATGGCTAATAAGCTCTTTTAAAACCTTTGTACTTGCCACTGAAAAACTCAACTGATTGGTTTCCACTAATTCTACCAGTTCCACTAAATAAGGAATAAGTGAGCTAAGCTGCTGAAAGCTAAGACTACCTTCGTTCATATAAGCTCTAATGGGGCCAATCATCCAATTGGCTATGGCTTTATAATGTGTAGAGGCTGCTGCCCAGTCCATATAAAAATTGGCTTCTTCTTTATCTTCTACTAATTGATCAATGGCGTAATCAGATAAATCATATTGTATTTTCCATTGCTTTTTTAAAGTAGCCGGTAGGGCGGGTAATTTTTTTTGAATGCTTTCAATAAAAACATCTGTTAGATGAAAAGGGGCTAAATCGGGGTCTGGGAAATACCTATAATCATTTGCATCTTCCTTGTCTCTTATAGAAAAAGTAGTATCGTTACCTGCGTCAAAGCTTCTTGTTTGTTGAATGATAGTGCCACCTGTTTCTGTAATTTGTATAAGACGATCAATTTCAAATTCAATGGCTTTTTTAATATTTCGAATAGAATTTAAATTTTTAACTTCTACTCTAGTCCCTAATGTAGTGGCACCTTTTAAACGAATAGAAATATTGGCATCACATCTTAAGCTACCTTCTTCCATATTGCCATCACAAATACCTATCCAACGCACTAGCTTTCTAACTTCTGTTACAAATAAAAAGGCTTCTTCAGCAGAATGTATACAAGGCTCGGTGACCATTTCAATTAAGGGCGTGCCAGCACGGTTTAAATCTATTAAAGTATCGGTGGCGGAAATATCATGTATACTTTTACCCGCATCTTCTTCCAAATGAATTCTATTAAGCTGTATTATTTTTTCTCCAGAGGGTAATTGTATGCTAATAGTACCGCCTTCGCAAATAGGGGTTGTATGTTGTGATACTTGATAACCCTTTGGTAAATCGGGGTAGAAATAATTTTTACGTGCAAAATAATTATCCTTTGCAATTTTAGATCCGCAGGCCAGTCCAATACGAATAGCATATTCAATGGCCTTGGCATTTGTCTTGGGCAAACTGCCAGGATGACCCATGGTAATAGGGCTTATATGGGTATTGGGCGCTGCTCCAAAAGAGGCATCGTCTCCACAAAACAATTTGCTTTTTGTGGCTAATTGTGCATGAATTTCTAAACCAATAACTGCCTCATATTTTTGTCCGTCTGCCATAAGGCAAAAGTACTAATTAAAACGCCTATAAATCGGCTGTTTTTAATTTTTTAGGAAGCTTTACTACGATGGTTTTAAGTTCCTTATTTCTTTTTACTTGAAAGGTGAAACTGCTTCCTTCTTTCGCTTCTTTGATGATTGGCTTTAAAGCATCAACATCTTTTATTTTCTGGTCATTTACTTGAACAATGATATCGTTTTCTTTTAAACCACCTTTTGCAGCAGGTGAATTTTCGTTAACACTCGTAATATTAACACCCTCACCAGTTTCCAAATCTTCAATACTAATACCCAATTTTGGTTTATTCTCTATACCTGTAATACGCATGTCTTCCATGCCAGGGAAATTAGGAATAGCAAAACTAAATCCTCTTGGACTTGGTTGTAATTTTCTAGTATTAGGATCAAAATATTGTCTAGGTGACATATCAAAACTAGGGGCAGCTGGTCCTTCTGGGCTGCTGAAATTATAATACTGCATGGTATTTTTATTCTTTGCTAAACTTGCAACCAGGGTATTGGTTTTTCCGCTTCTAATGTAACTAATAGTTACTTTATCCTCTGGCTTTGATTTTCCAATAGCGTCGTATAAAGAAGCGGGGCCATCAATTTTTATATCATTTACTTTTGTGATAATATCTCCTTCTTTCAGTCCAGCCTTAGCTGCAGGGCTTTCATCACTCACTTGATTTATTTTAGCACCCTGTTCAGTTTGTTCTGTAACCACTCCTAAAAAAGCTTCATTTGTTTTTGCTTGATTAGGCATTACGATATCAAAATTATCATCCCCATCCTCATTAATAATTATATCACCACCTAATTCTTGCCCTTTACCAAAGTCAAGACTATTAAGTGGTTTCCCTTCCACTAGTATTCTTGGCTGCTTATCTAATTTTTTTAAAATAACTCGTTTATTGCCTTTTCCTTCAATGCTTAATCGTGGATCATTTTCATCCACTTCTTTTCCATTAATAGTTACTTTATTACCATCTACTACCACTGTCATATTTACATCCACATCTGTTTTCACTTTTGAATTCTTATCTCCGTCAATGGTTACTGTTACCTTGGTAGAATCTTTGCGTGCATCTTTTGTCCCCTCTTTTTTTGCATTCTTTTTGCTAATAATTTCTATCACGCCATCAGCTGCCTTCTCCCCATATTTTTTTGTAGCCATGGCACCTTTTAATACACTCACACTTTCTATATCATTAGGTGAAATATCTTTAATATTATCTACGATTTTTCCATCTAGTATGTATAAAGGAGTTTTACCATCTTTGCTAATGATAACTGCAGGCGCGTTGTCTTTGGGACTTTTATTTGTGATAATTACTTCGCTAGTTTGTGCAAATGCAAAATGAAAAGTAAAGATTACTAATAAAGAGACTAGTATTTTTTTCATGGTCTTTAATTGATTAATTCTTGAATGAAAATTTAGAGTTCTGAATTTTGAATTTCAAAAATAGGGAAAAATATTTACTACGAAATTATTCGCAAATATTATTTTGTTAAATTGATATTTAATTGAAAATCAATAAGTTAATCAAAAAACTAAAGGCTATTTTTCACTACCTCAATTACTTTATTAAGCTGGCTAGCATCTTGACCCCCTGCAGTAGCCAAGGTTTTTTGCCCACCACCACCACCTTTAATTAGAGGGGCAATTTTTTCTTTAATTAATTGAGTAGCTGGAAGGGTAGCGCTTAGTGATTCACTAACGGAAACTGCGACAGAAGCTTTTGCTTCAATAGTAGCTACTAAAATAATGCAATGATTATTTTGAGTAAGCCCCAAGGCTACCGCTAATTTTTTTAAGTTATCGGCACTTGACAATGTTATTTCCTTGCCTAAAAATGCAATTCCATTAATAGTTTCAAATTGACTACTATATTGAGTCGTTAGTTCATTTACAAGTAAAGCTTCTTTACTTTCTAATTGCTTAGACAATTCTCTTTGACTTGACTGCAAAGAGGCAATGGTATCATTTAAAACAGAGACAGCAGAATTTTCATTCCACTCAGGTGCTTTAAAGGGAACATTTATTTTAACGGCAAGTAATGCACAAGCTTCTGTTAGTTGTACAATTTGCTTATGTAGTTTTTCATTGACCTCGGTAATATATTTACCTGCAGCATCTCCCACCACTGCCTCAATTCTTCTCACACCAGCAGCAACAGAGGCTTCTGCTTTTAAAATAAAATTCCCAATTTCACCCGTTTGTCCTACATGGGTGCCGCCGCATAATTCAATGGAATAAGCAGGGTCCATCACCACTACACGTACTTTATCTCCATACTTTTCTCCAAATAAAGCCATCGCACCTAAACCAATGGCTTCTTCTTTATTCATTTCTTTTATAACAACTGGAATGTTTTCTTTTATTTTAGCATTGACCATAGTTTCCACTTGGCTAATTTCTTCTGCAGTCATTTTGGTGAAATGTGAAAAGTCGAATCGCAATTGATCGGTATTGCACAAGCTTCCTTTCTGTGCCACATGCTTACCTAAAATATTTCTAAGTGCTGCATGTAATAAGTGGGTAGCTGAATGGTGTAAGGTAGTTGCTTTTCTAGCACTTGCATTTACCGTTGCTTTAACTGTATTAGAAATTGCCGGAGGTAAGCTTTCCGTAAAATGTATAAATAAATTATTTTCTTTTTTAGTATCTGTTACTGCAATGCTTGTACCATCCTCAAATTGCAAACTACCTATATCACCCACTTGTCCACCACTCTCTGCATAAAAAGGTGTTTCAGATAAAACCCATTGGTAGGCTTCTTTGCCCTTGGCTTTTACATTTCTATATTTAATAATAGTGGCAGTAGCTTCCATGGAACTGTAACCTACAAAATTGGTTTCTTTATCAGGGTTTACTTGTATCCAGTCACCTGTATCAATGGCAGTAGCCGCGCGGCTTCTGTTTTTTTGTTGCTGCATTTCTTTTTCAAAGCCTGGTTCATCTACTTGCAATTCATTTTCACTTGCAATTAACTTTGTTAAATCTACAGGGAAGCCGAAAGTATCAAATAGTTCAAAAACTAATTTTCCTTCAATGGTCGCATTTTTTGGATGGGTATTTATAATATCATCCATGCGCTTTAATCCCTTTTCTAAAGTGCGTAAAAAACCTTCCTCTTCTTCTTTTACTACTTTAGTTACAAAATCTAATTGGCCTGTTAGTTCAGGAAATACATTTTCAAATTGTTTTGCCAACTGTGGCATTAACTGATGTAGTAAGGGATGTTTATAATCCAAGTAAGAATAATAATATCGTACGGCTCTTCTTAAAATACGACGAATCACATAACCAGCGCCTGTATTGGCTGGGAGCTGACCATCTGCAATGGTAAAGGCAATGGCACGAATATGATCGGCAATAACTCTAAAAGCAATAGCTTCTTTGGTATCGCTGTAATCGTATTTTTTTTGCGTAATTTTTTCAACCACTTCAATGGTGCCTGTGAAAACATCGGTATCGTAATTGCTTTTTTTATTTTGAATTACGCGCACTAGTCTTTCAAAACCCATACCTGTATCCACATGCTTATTAGGTAGTGGCTCTAAACTGCCATCTTTTTTTCGATTGTATTGAATAAATACATTGTTCCAAATTTCTATTACTTGTGGATGGTCTTTGTTCACTAAATCACGACCTGGTATTTTAGCAATCTCTTCATCAGATCTCATGTCTACATGTATTTCACTACATGGGCCACAAGGTCCCGTATCGCCCATCTCCCAAAAATTATCTTTTTTATTACCGTACACTATTTTGTCTTCAGTTACCCATTTTTTCCAATGCATTAATGCTTCACTTGAAGCGGGTAAGTTTTCTGATGCGTCTCCTTCAAAAACAGTTACATATAATCTTGCAGGATCAATCCCATATACTTTTGTTAATAATTCCCAACTCCACTCAATGGCTTCACATTTAAAATAATCACCAAAGCTCCAATTGCCTAACATCTCAAACATAGTATGGTGATAGGTATCAACACCTACTTCTTCTAAGTCGTTATGCTTGCCACTTACGCGTAAACATTTTTGGGTATCTGCAATTCTTTTATGACTAGGTTCTTGGTTGCCTAAAAAAAAGTCTTTGAACTGATTCATACCCGCATTGGTAAAAAGCAAGGTAGGGTCGTTCTTAACGACAATAGGTGCGGACGGAACAATGGCATGCCCTTTAGATGCAAAAAAATCTAAAAATTGTTGTCTTATTTCAGGGCTCTTCATCATGTAGCTTAATTTTAGGCTGTATTGGTCTTAAAAGCTATATTTGTTATGCTTTTTTAATGTCCTCAAAGGTAAGGAATTGGGGCTTTTTTATAGCCTAATTAGACAAAAAAATGGCTTATTTCAAATGAAGAAAATAAAATACTTCTTTAATACCCATACCCTTCGATTTGAAAAAGTGGAAGTGCCCCTTCGAGTGCGTCTACTTCAGCTATTCGGCTTTGTGGCTGCCTCTATAGTAACAGGTGTTATTATTGTCATTATCATGTTTCAATACATTGACTCTCCTAAAGAAAAGTTATTGCGTCAGCAAAACGAAATGTATAAAGAGAATTATAGTGTCTTGTCGGCCGAGCTAAAACAATTACAATTACAAATGGCTGAATTAGAAAGTAGAGACAATGAAGTATACCGATCTATTTTTGAAGCGAGCCCCATACCAGATAGTGCGAGAGTGAAAGAAATGGAATCTAAAAAAGAAGTACGTCTATTGCAAAGTTTTTCTAATAATGAATTATTAGAAAGCATGATTAGTCAATTAAACAATTTAAGTTTAAGGATGGCCTATCAAACTACTTCCTTTTCTGAGATAGGGGCGATGGTGAAGAATAAAGAAAAATTATTAAAAGCGATTCCTTCTATTCAACCTGTAAGTAATAAAAATTTAAATAGAATCGCAGGAAGTTTTGGTTATAGAATTGATCCGCTTTATAAAGACATTCGTTTTCATCAGGGTTTAGATTTTACAGCACCTTCTGGTACGCCTATTTATGCAACTGCAGATGGAGTAGTGCAGGCGGCTGGTTTTAATACAGATGGCTATGGTAACAAAGTAGTCATAAATCATGGCTTTGGTTATCAAACATTGTATGGGCATATGGTTCGTGTGAAAGCGAAAGTAGGTCAGTCTGTAACAAGAGGGGAAGTGATTGGATATATTGGAAACACAGGAAAGAGTACCGGCCCGCATTGTCATTATGAAGTGATCAAAAGAAATATTAAAGTAGACCCAGTTTATTATTTCTATAACGACTTAACGCCTGCGCAATTTGATCGATTATTAAAAGCAGCTGCGAATAATAAACAAAGTTTAGACTAATTATGGAGCCTTTACTACTTCAATACTTAAATAGAATTATGCGTACCATTGGCTTGGTGGTAGTATATATGTCCATTAATGTAGCCTTTGGTATTATGTGGGGCTATGCATTTATTGAAACCGAGTGGAAGCTAGGCAATGTTTTATTTTACATTTACTTACTTGTTAGCTTTATAGGCTTCGCTTATACACTTTATAGAATTTGGAAAAACCCTATTGGTATAAAAATAGACTAGTGCGATTTATCTAGCTTGTATGATCGGCAATAATTTTCCAAACCCCCTTCATTTTTCTAAATAAGAGTGTGAAGTTGCCATGTGCATCTCCGATACTTCTTTTTAAATGAAATTGCCCAATAATAAAATAATGGTCAGTATTGAGTGCTTGCATGCGGGTAATCGTAAAGGCTAACTGACCCATATGTGCAGTGTCGGGATAATTCTTTTTATAATTTACCAAGGTTGTATTGTAGCCATAAGTAGGGCCATTCTTTCCCATAAATAAAAGGCTATCATTTTCCCAATAGCCCAACATAAAGGCATCTATATTGCCAGTATTCCAGGCGGCAATTTGTTTATCCAATAATTGCTGAATAGCTTGCTTGTCCTTGTTTTGCGCAAAACTTATTAAACATATAAAAAGCCCTGCAATGGTGAAATATTTTTTCATAGTCTATCATTTATTCATTGAAAAGTTAATTAAAATTATTGAAATCTACCTATTTTGTGGCTATGAGCTATCAAAGACATTTGAAAAAAGACAAAGGCTTGGCGGAACTTGTAAAAGGGGAGGCTTATACTTTATATAAAAGAAAGAATACCGCCATTCGTTTAATAGCCAGTATTGTCTCTCAACAATTAAGTACTAAAGTGGCTGCTATTATTTTTAAAAGGTTTTTAGATGTTTATAAAGGGAAAGAGCCTAGTATGCAGGCCATTATAGATACTCCTTTTGATACGCTACGCGGCATTGGCTTAAGCAATTCAAAAGTGAACTATGTTCAAAATGTAGCTCAGTTTTTTATAAGTCAAAAAATTACAGATAAGCAATTATATGCCATGGAGCCAGAGGCAGTCATTGAACTACTCACACAAATTAAGGGAGTGGGTAGGTGGACAGTGGAGATGCTACTTATGTTTAGTCTTGGACATGAAGATGTTTTTGCAGTAGATGATTTAGGCATTCAACAAGCCATGATAAAACTGTATAAAATAAAATACACTACAAAAAAAGAATTGCACGCAAAAATGTTGAAAAGGTCACTGGCCTGGGCTCCCTATAGAACCTATGCCTGTTTGCATTTATGGAATTGGAAGGATACTGGAGCAGTTTAATTCATTAGGCTGATTAGGCTGAATTACGAGCTGCATTAATAATACCAAACATAGTTCTAGTTAATAATTTTTCATAAGAAGCTAATTCGGTTGGATTGTCTTTTACTTCTTGAATTTTACCCAGGGCATATTGTTGAATTGTTAATAAGGGCAGCACTATTCGATCTCTTAATAAAATAGAATGCTTACTTACTACATCATTTTCCATTAAACTTTTTGCATGGCTTAGCTCTAAATAGAGTTGAGTAGTGAGTTTAAATTCTTCTTTTATATTTTGCCAAATGCTATTAAACGCTGTATCAGATGCTACATGTTTAGTAATGGCAAAATTAGATTTCACCATACTCATCATACTATTGTCTATCAGTGTCCTGAAAAAAGAAATATTATTAAATAAGCTTTGTACTTCTTCCCATTTACCTTTTTCTTTTAATACTTGCAAGGCTGTGCCTACGCCATAAAAGCCGGGTACATTTTGTTTTAATTGACTCCAACTGCCGACAAAGGGAATGGCACGAAGGTCTGAGAAGCTTAAGCTATTGCTGCTGCCTCTTTTAGCAGGACGACTAGCAATATTGCTTTTACTATAATAGTTTAAAGGACTATACTTTTGTAAATACGGTAAGAATAAAGCATTTTCTTTCAGTTGTTGATAGGCTTGATAACTAATATTACCTAGCTCCTCTAGTAAGGCTCTGTCCTTAGATGAAATTTGCAATTTGGTATCTGCAAAAAGTTCGTTGCTTACACCAGCAGTTAATAATTGTTCCAGATTATATTGAGCAGACTGAATAGTTCCAAAATTAGAAGTGATGGTTTGTCCTTGAACTGTTAATTGTATTTCTTCATTTTCAATTTGATTGCCCATAGAAGCATAAAATTGATTGGTCTTGCCACCACCTCTTGAAGGAGGGCCTCCACGACCATCAAAAAACTTTACGATAATTTTATTTTTCCTTGAAACTGCTGTAAGGGTTTCCTTAGCTTTATAAATACTCCAGTTGGCTTGTAGGTAGCCACCATCCTTGGTGCCATCGCTAAAGCCTAACATAATAGGTTGTTCTTGATTTCTTGCTTTTAGGTGGGCTGCGTAAATGGGTGCTGCATATAATGTTTGCATTATATTTTCAGAAGCGCTAAGGTCGTCAATGGTTTCAAATAAAGGAACTATATCAAGACTGGCAAGGTTATTGTCCCAACCACATAGCCTACATAAAGCATATAGTTCCATTACATTCACTTCAGACTGGCAATTGCTAATCACATATCTATGACAGCCTTTTACGCCATTTAGTTTTTGTACTTCTTTAATGGCGTAAATACTTTCAATGGTATCTTTTGTAATGGATGCACTGAAATCATTAGCTTGAATATTTCCTTCAAGCTTACTTAATATATTAATTTGTTCTGCTGTAGTTAACTGCTCATAATTTGCAGGTAGGAAACCTTTGCCCTTTTTTTGAAATTCATTTTCATGAATATCCATTAATACTTTACGGTGTATTCTGCTATCTTGTCTTATATCTAAGGAAGCGAAGTGGGTTCCAAATAATTCTACTTTATGAAGTAAGCTTTCAAGGCTACTTAAATATAGAGAATGGTCCTCTTCAATTATTTTTTTTCTAATCGCTTCTAAGCTTTCAATAATTTCTTCTTTTACAATGGGGTAGCTTTCATCAGGTCTAAACACATTTTCATATAAACTGGCCTCCAGCTTGTTCATCAGTATATCAATACCCGAAAAAGTTAGTTTGCGTTTTAGCTTTCTAATATCTCTATAATAACATACAATAATACTAGACCTTAATGCCTTGGCCACTTTGATAGTAGTAGCCGCATTTACAAAAGGGTTGCCATCTCTATCTCCGCCTGGCCAGAAGCCTAATTCAATAAAGGGGTTTTGGTTTTCGTATTTATTATCAAAGACTTCATTCATAATGGTATTATAAATATTGCCCACTGCATAGTAGAAGATATTTTCTAAATACCACATTAAGTTCAAGGCTTCGTCGGTAGGGCTAGGCTGCTTTTTATTAAAAAAAGGGGTCAGGCCTAATTGCTGAATATATTGGTTAATGGTATTGAATTCATTTTTCCCAATGGCCACGCCCATATCATGTATAATACCCAAAACATTGGCAGGATAAAATTGAGTAGGATGCGCTGTTAATACAATGCGTACTTTAAAATCTTTTAATTTATTTTTTAAGGCTTCATTTTTCCCAGTGAAGTTGGCATCACGTATTAATGTCTTTAAACTGCCAGGTCCTTCCATATCATTTACAGAAGTGAAAGCAGCATCTTCAATGGCATCAAACAGAACTACCTGTCTTTCTATGTATTGAACATATTTAAAAAGGTGATCAATTTTTTCTGTCTCTGTTTCTACTTGAGTATGTCTTGTAAAAAAATAATCAATAATCTCATTGGGCGATTTTTCTTTCGCATAACCTTCTTCGCAGGTTTGTAACAAGATGGGTAATAAAGCGCCAACATTGGCTACCCCTGAATAAGGAAGTGCTGCAAACAAACTATTATAGATAATATATTTATCAGATACATTTCTTCTAAATTGTTGCGCGTAATTATTATTAGGACTTGTCATAAGAATACCACAAAGGTAGTACAAATAAAACTGGATTTCATGAAAGCCTTGCCAGCATTGATTCCTAATGAATGTTTGTTTTAGATAGAACTAACCGATTTGTAGGTAGGCTGACTAATATCATGGTAAAATGCGAAGGTCCAGCCTTCTTTATTCCCATCTTCCCACCATAGCTGTCTGTATTCTAATGCTTTTTTCCCGTCTAAATCGTATTTGGCCATAAATCTTGATTTCATTTGTTGTAATTGCGGAGCAACATCTGCACCAAAAAAAATAATTTCATCATTTTCTTTCACCCAGGCTACTTGATGAAACCGAGAATGCGCGCCCGTTATTTCATAATAAATCAAATCATCAATCACTCCTTTATCCTCTGTAAGCCACGCCGTTCCGCTAAATTCTTCCAGTATACCCACTTGGGATTTAAGTGTTGCATTACTACTATTTTGCATGACTTCTTCAAATTCTCTTTTTTGCACATAGTATTTTGCATAAGGAAAACTTATAAATTGCTCCTGATGTATAGGATGTAAATAACTTATGCCTCCTACATGGTCCTTGTGTAAATGACTTAAAAACACCTTGGTCACTTTTGAGGGGTCAATACCCAAGGCCATTAAATTTTCATGAATTTGTAATACACCTAAATTATTTAGATAACCAAGCCCCGTGTCTAATAAAATTATATCGTTGTCGGTAATAAGTACAAAGGGTTGAACTTCTACAAGTATACTACCCTTGGGCCTATTAGGATAATCGGGACTGCTGCTATTAAAAGGTTTAAAGACCTTTGTTTCATCAATAGAAAAACTGCCTTCAGATAAAGGGTAAATGCGCATACTGCAAAAATAAGCATTAACGCAGCACCATCTGTCTGTCTGCGTCTAATCTTAATAAAATAAATAAAAGCACAGTAAAAGTAAGTAGGGAAGACCCTCCATAACTAATTAAAGGCAGTGGAATACCCACTACTGGAAACAAGCCAACGGTCATACAGATGTTCACCGCAATATGAAAAAAGAAAATGCCCACCACACTATAGGCGTAAACTCTTGAAAAAGTACTTCTTTGTCTTTCCGCAATTCTTATAAGTCTAAATAAGAAAAATAAATAAAGTGCTAAGAAACTGAAAGTACCTACAAAGCCAAAAGCTTCACCAAGGGAGGTGAAAATAAAATCGGTATGCTGTTCTGGTACATATCTTCCTCTAGTTTGTGTACCCTTTAAAAAACCTCTACCCCAAAAGCCACCAGAGCCTATGGCAATCTTACTTTGTTTCACATTATAATCATCGGGCTTTTTACTTTTTCTCTCGCTATTATTGCTAGCCGATTTTTTATTTAAAGAACAATCATACTCTTTACCAATCATGGAGTATATACGTGTACTTTGATAGCACTCAAAAACATTGTTAAAAATATACGGTACAGCAAATCGAACAGTGCCAAAGCTTACCATCCAAATGGCAAGTACAATTAAGATATTATTTTTATTGCGTTTAAACCTTTTAATCATGTTCGCAATAAAGAGTCCTGCTACGGCAGTTAAGATAATGGCCAGCGTAGTGGGCTCTAATAATAAAGTAGCAATTACTAAAATGGCAAAAGATAAAAGGATTACTAAAATAACTGGAGGTAGCCCTTCACGATACATGGCAAATATAAAGGCGCTGTATACCAAGGCCAGACCCATTTCGTGTTGCATGATAGATAATACTGCTGGAAGGGCAATCATAATGCCAGCAATAATATGAGACTTTAATTTAGTAAAATCGGTTTCTGGTTTGGAGATGAACTTGGCTAATAGTAAAGCGGTAAAAATTTTACACAATTCTGCTGGTTGTAAATTAAAACCACCTGCAATGGGAATCCAACTTTTGGATCCGTTTATATTTTTACCTAAAACAAAAGTGGCTAACATTAATAAGATACCTAGTACATAAGAAATATTAGCAAGTGCTGTAAATAATTTACTATCGATAAGTAAAATAAAGATGGCTACAAACGCACAAAAAATTGCAAAGTAAATTTGCTTACTATAATTCGTTTTAGCTGTTAAGAAAGAGTTGCTCCAGTCTAAATTGGGATTATACTCCACCATAAAAACGCAGATAATGCCAATCGCCACCATGATGAGGTAAACAAGGATGACGGCTAAGTCGGTACCTTTTGAAAAATTATTATTGTTACTAGATGCTGACATTATTCTTTTTACTATTTACTTTCTTTTTTTTCAGCTTAGGGTTCAAAGCATTTTCCTTCATTTTTTTATTCTTAGGCGCAGGCGCTTTTGATTGAACGGGTGGCGCAGCTGTATCTAATTTTTTAATAGTATCTAATTTAGTTTTGATAGGAGCTGTTTCAGAAAGCATTTCCATATCCCAAATATCTGCTAATTCATCATTGTTGTATTCAATAGGACTAAGCATTTCGGTTTTATTGTTTCTAATGTACCAGGCTTTAATGGCTTCTGGCATCAAATCCACATTGGATAAGTAATCAACCTTGGTTTTACTTTCTTTAGTTAAAGTATCATTCAAATACTTTTCCATAACCAGTCCTGCTATAGGTCCTGCCCAAGTGGCACCAAAGCCTGCATTCTCTACTATCACAGCTACTGCGATTTTGGGGTTGTCTTTAGGGGCAAAGCAAACAAATAAGGAGTGATTTTTTCCGTGTGGGTTTTGAGCAGTCCCTGTTTTGGCACAAAATTCATGACCTGGTACTTTAATAAAGGCGGCTGTTCCATAAACAGTTACATCATGCATACCTTCTTTTATAATATCAAAATATTCAGTTGGTATTTTAGTCACTTCTTGCTTCACACGAAAGTTCTCTAACATTTTTTTATCAACTTCATCTTCTTCTTCTACGCTGTCAATAAAATGTGGTGTATAATAATATCCTTTATTCGCAATAAAGGCCATGGCATTGGCTAATTGTAAAGGAGTGGCTGTCATTCTATCTTGTCCAATGCCCAAGGTTAACATATAGCAACTATTCCAATACTTAGCACCGCCAAAATCTTTATTGTACTGTGCTGTATCAGGAATGTTCGCTCTGTTTTCACTCGGTAAGTCAATGCCTAATTTTCTACCTAGACCAAAACTATTCATATACTGCTTCCATTTCAAATACCCTTTTTTGGCATCATGGTATTTTGGATTGTCAATAGCCATTCTAAATACCTGTAAAAAATAAGAGTTACATGAATTGGCTAAGGCCAATTGTAAATTAGCAGCATGGCCTGCATTATGGTGCTCGCATTTTCTAGGATCACCACAGGAGGTATATAATCCAAAACAATTGTAGCCAAAACTTGGGGTTATCAAACCTTCGTCTAAGGCAATGAGTGCACCCATGGGTTTAAAGGTAGATCCCGGAGGGTACTGACCTTTGATAGCACGGTTGTAAATAGGACGTGCTGTATCGGTTAATAATCTGCCAATTGTTTTTCTTCTTTGATTACCAGTTAATAAATTGGGATTGTATCCTGGGCTAGAAGCCATGGCTATTACTGATCCTGTTTTAGGATTCAATGCCACCACACTTCCTATTTTATGTTGTAATAATTTTTCTGCAAGTTGTTGTACTTCCACATCCATGCTGGTAAATAAATTTCTACCTGCAATGGCCAATGTATCAAATTCTCCTTTTTCAAAAGGGCCTTGTATTTTTCCTTTATTGTCTCTTAAAAATCTTTTCACACCTCTTTGACCCATCAAAATAGACTCGTATTGTTTTTCTAGTCCTGTCATGCCCGCATAGTCGCCCATCTCATAGCCCTCTTCACCATGCTTCTGTAAAAAATTAACATCTACTTCTGCCACATAACCAAGTACATGCGCTGCGGTATTATAAGGATAAGAACGAATGGAACGCTCAGATAAAGAGAAGCCTGGAAAGCGGTATAAGTTTTCTGTTAACTGTGCATATAATTCTGCAGAAAGAAAAGGTTCAAAAACACCCGACTTAACACGAGAGTTTTTAATAATAACTTCCACCATTCTTTTGCTATAGGTGGCTTTATCTATTTTTAATATTTCACATAAAGTAGCTGTATCAACACCTCTTGCTTCATTGGGAATAACTACTAAGTCGTAGCTAATGGTGTTTTCTAAAAGGGCTCTTTTTTTACGATCGTAAATAATACCTCTATCGGGGTAAATTATTTTTCTAAAAATGGCATTGTTATTGGCAGCAAGTACATACTTGCTTGAAAATATTTGTAAACTAATTAGTTGGGCCGTGATTAAGATAAAAATAATACCAATGATAATTTGAATAATACCCCCGCGATTCGAATTGTACATTGACATGAATTATCTTTTTAGCTTTCTTCTGTTCATGATAAGCTCCACACTAAAAATTAATAATAAACTTATAATACTAGTGAAGAAGACTTTCCCAATGAAGTATCCAAAGTTACCAAACTGCAACCATTCTAATAAGACTAAATAAAAATGGTGAATAAAAGTGAGTGCAAATGCATAAAAAACATAAGGGCCCCAGCCCATGGTAGCAATGCTAGGCTCTTTGGTCACCTCTTCTGAAGCCTCTTGAGATAAAAGTAAATTTAAAATAGTAGGTCTAAGGTATCCCATTAAACCACAGGCGGCTGCATGTAGTCCGGGGGTTTTGGTAAATAAGTCAAGACTATAGCCAAAAACAAATCCAAGAATGGTAGTACTAATTCGACTGGTTCCAAAAGGCAACCATAATAAAAATAGAAAATAAATATAAGGAGTGATAAATTGATGAATAGGAGGTACTTCATTTAAAATAATAATTTGAACTAGCAAGAACAAAATAAAACGAGCAGTATTTTTAAGTAAATTATTCATTGCCTGCCTCCTTTATATTTACTTTATTTTGATCTTCCATTCTTCTATTCTCCACTAAATAAACATATTCTAAATTAAAGAAGTTAGTGCTGGCCTTTACATTCAAGGTTAAAAAGTTACTTGAAGGATCTTGGATAACGGTGGTTACGCGTCCTACCATTAACTGCGCAGGGAAATTCGAAGAGTAGGGGCTGGTAATAACCGTGTCGCCCACTTTAGGCGCTGCACTTTTAGAAATATTTTTAAGTACTAAAATATTCGGATCGGCACCATCCCATTCTATACTACCTGCAATCTTATCTCTTTTCAACATGGCACTTACTTTACTATTGCGATGTAGTAAACTCATAATAGTACTATAGTTTTCATTTACTTCTACCACCACACCCACAATACTTCCATCAGGACTAATAGCAGCCATGTCTTTTTTGATACCTTGTTTGCTTCCTCTTTCAATAACGATATAATTTTTTTGAAGCGTAAAAGTATTGCCCACTACTTTAGCGGGGTAGTAATAGAATTTTCTAATTTTTTCTAAACTATCTCTTCTTAAAATAAGGGTACCTAATTTTTTAGTTGTGTCGAAGCCTACAAAGTTTTGTGCTAATTCATTTCTTAAGCTTGCATTTTCTGCAATTAATTTTTCGTTGGTTTCTTTTAAACTAAAAAAGTAAGTCCAACTTGAATAATACCTATTAATGTTTCCTGTTACTTGATTGCTCCAGCCGCCAAAAAAAGTTTCATGTGATTTACTATTGGAAGACAACATGACTAGTGACAGAATCTGAAGTATCAGAAAACTAAAGAAAGTAAAATTTTGTCGTATGAACCCAATGATATTCTTCATTTGGTATTATCTCATAATAAATGGAAAGCGTTGATAATTCTTAAGTGCAATACCTGTTCCGCGCACCACACTTTTTAGTGGATCCTCTGCTACATGCACGGGTAATTTTATTTTTTGACTTAATCTTTTATCCAGGCCGCGAAGTAGTGCACCACCTCCTGTTAAGTATAAACCTCTACGGTATATATCTGATGCAAGCTCTGGTGGTGTTGTTTCTAAGGCTTTTAAGATGGCCTCTTCAATTTTAAAAATACTCTTATCTAAAGCCTCAGCTACTTCTTGATAAGTAACCATAATTTGTTTAGGAATACCTGTTACTAAGTCACGACCATTGACAGGCATATCATCTGGAGGATTGTCTAAATCCTTTAAAGCAGCACCCACATGAATTTTAATTTGTTCTGCAGTACGCTCACCAATTAATAAACTATGATAACGTCTTAAAGCTTCCATAATATCTGCAGTAAACTCATCACCCGCAATACGAATACTTTGATCACAAACTATTCCTGCAAGTGCAATAACTGTAATACCTGTTGTACCACCTCCAATATCAATAATCATATTTCCTACAGGCTCTTCCACATCAATACCAATTCCTAAAGCAGCTGCCATAGGTTCGTGAATCATATATACTTCTTTAGCACCTGCTTGTTCTGCACTATCACGCACCGCTCTTTTTTCTACTTCCGTAATAGAAGAAGGAATACAAATAACCATTCTCCAACTTGGAGGAAATAATGGCTTCTTTGGATAAATCATTTTCATCAACTCGCGAATCATTAATTCAGCAGCGTTAAAGTCGGCGATTACACCGTCTTTTAAGGGGCGAACTGTTTTAATACTTTCATGTGTTTTTTCATGCATCAACAATGCTTTTTTACCCACGCCTAAAACTTCTTTCATATTATTCCTGTTCAAAGCAATAATAGAAGGTTCATTCACTACTACTTCATCGTTGTGAATAATTAGCGTGTTGGCTGTACCTAAGTCCATCGCTATTTCCTGCGTAAAAAAATTAAATAATCCCATTGTAGATCGTTATTTGAATAGTTCAAGTTGAATGAAGCAAAATTCATCTAAAATCCTTACAATACAAAGCTTTTTGCAAATGATTCGCAAAGTTTTTTTAACCCAAAATTTTATGCAAACTCGTAGCCAATATCTTTTCTAAAATACATGCCTTCAAACTGAATATGGGAGAGTGCTTTTTGTGCTTTTTGAACTGCATCTTGTAGGTCTGTGCCTTGGCAAGTTACTGTTAGTACGCGACCTCCTTTGGTAACAATGGTATTCTCTTGAAACCCTGTACCAGCTTGAAATACAAGGCTGTCGGGTAATTGCTGTGCAAGCTCTATTCCACCAATGGGAAAGTTTTTTTGATAGGATCCAGGGTAACCACCACTTACAGCCATCACTGTTGCAAAGGCATTGTCATGGTATTGAATATTTACATCTTCTAAAGTGCCATTATCGACAGCCGCTAGTAGACTTACTAAGTCGGTTTCTAAGCGAGGTAGAATTACTTCAGTTTCAGGGTCCCCCAAGCGACAATTGTATTCAATCACATAGGGTTCTCCCTTGCAATTCATAAGACCAAAGAACACAAAACCTTTATATACAAGGCCTTCCTGCTGAATTCCTTTAATGGTAGGCTCTACAATTTGAGCATTTACTTTATCCATAAAAGCGGCGTCCATAAAGGGCACAGGGCTTACGCAACCCATACCTCCCGTGTTTAAACCTGTATCGCCTTCGCCAATTCTTTTATAATCTTTGGCATGTCCAATGATTTGATAATGAGTACCATCGGTTAATGCAAAAACACTCACTTCAATACCTTCCAAGAACTGTTCTATGACTACCTTATCGCTGGCAGCGCCAAACTGTTTGTCCTGTAGCATTTCTTTATAACTCGTAAGCGCTTCTTGATGTGTGCTAGCTATAATGACGCCTTTGCCAGCAGCTAGTCCATCTGCTTTTAAAACAATGGGTAGGGCATGAGCGCTAATATAGGCAAGGCCTTGCTCATAATTTTCAAGGGTAAATTCGGCATAACTAGCAGTAGGAATTTGATGTCTTTGCATAAAATGTTTACTGAAAGCCTTGCTTCCTTCCAACTGAGCGGCTTTGGCAGAAGGGCCAATAATATTAATATGTTCGGTTAAGGGGTCGTTCGCAAAAAAATCATAAATCCCTTTTACAAGAGGTTCCTCTGGTCCCACCACAATCATTTCAATTTGATGAGCTAGGGCTGCTTTTTTTAAAGCATCAAAATCGTTTATTTCAATGGATAAATTCGTTCCAAATTGAGCAGTACCAGGGTTTCCAGGGGCTATAAAGATTTCATCACACTGATGACTTTGGGCCATTTTCCATGCTAATGCATTTTCTCTTCCACCACTACCAATGAGTAAAATATTCATAATTAAAGGGATTGCACCACGAAAGTAAAATTTATTGAATGGATTTTATTAAATTGAGTCAATTAAATAAAACAATTACTTATGTCATCCACTACTCAGAAACATCCCAAAGGATTATATGTTTTGTTTGCAACAGAAATGTGGGAGCGTTTTAACTATTATGGTATGCGCGCTATCTTGGTTTTATTCTTGACCAAGGCCTTGTTATTTGACAAAGTTTTTGCCTCTCAAGTATATGGTAGTTATACAGGATTAGTTTATTTAACACCCCTTTTAGGAGGCTATATTGCAGATAGGTATTGGGGCAATAACCGCTCTATTATTGCAGGTGGCTTGGTGATGGCCATTGGGGAATTTGTATTATTTTTTTGCGGGCATTTTTATGAAAATGCAGGACTAGCCATGCCTTTATTTTATATTGGACTGGGTTGTATGATTGCAGGCAATGGCTTTTTCAAACCCAATATTTCAAGTATGGTAGGCCAGTTGTATGCCAAAGGCGATTCTAGAATTGACGCATCTTATACTATTTTTTATATGGGTATTAATACAGGTGGAGCTATTGGCCCCTTCGTATGCGGTTTTTTAGGAGACACTGGAAAGTCCGGGGATTTTAAATGGGCTTTTTTTGCAGGCGGTGTTGCCATGTTATTAAGTGTCATTACTCAAATGGTTTTTCAGAAAAAATATTTAGTGAATCCAGAAGGCGAAGCTATTGGGGAAGCACCTAAAGACGCACCAAAATGGTTTCAAAAAATTCCAGCCATGGTAGGCTTTTTATTTTTAATTTCTTTAGTCACTATTGCTTTAGTGTATATTGATATTAAAGTAGTGAGTTATTTATTTTGGCTATTACTTGCTTGTATTATTTTAATCGCCTTTATTATTTTTTCTGATAAGTCATTGGATATTATTCAGAAGAAAAAAGTGGCTGTTTTATTTACAGTTTCATTTTTCGTCATATTTTTTTGGAGCGCTTTTGAACAAGCGGGTGCCTCACTTACTTATTTCGCTTCAGAGAATACACAGAGAGACCTTGGCTTTTTTGTAGTGCCTGCAAGTTTTTTCCAATCGCTTAATTCATTATTTGTTGTAACCCTTGCTCCCTTAGTGGCATGGGTTTGGATAAAATTAGGAAAGAGAGAACCTTCTTCTCCTTTTAAAATGGCCATGGGTTTAATGCTATTAGCCCTAGGTTATTTATGGATTGCTACTGGCGTGAACGGAGTAGGTACAGGTATTAAAGTAAGTATGATTTGGTTAATAGGTATGTATATGATGCATACATTCGGAGAACTTTGTTTATCACCTATAGGCCTTGCTATTTTCAATAAACTAGCACCTATTAAATTTGCCTCTTTGTTAATGGCAGTATGGTTTACAGCCAATGCCTTTGCGAATAAATTAGCAGGTGTATTTAGTGCACTGTATCCAGAAAATGGAAAGGTTACTTCTTTTGCGGGCTATCAAATTACCAACTTGCATGAGTTTTTTATGTTCTTCGTTCTTATGGCAGGGATTGCTTCAATCATTCTGTTTTTAATTTCGAAGCAGTTGAAGAACTTAATGACCCATTAATAAAGTAAATATAAAATACCAATCCTTCGTTCCCTCTCGTTTCACTCGAAAGTACACTCAGGATTGTATTTATATATTTTACTTTATTTCTTTGACTCATCGTTTATTTAATGCATTTGAAAAATAATCTACTTGCGAATTTATATAGATAGCAATGAATCATCTTTAGCTGAGTTTCGAGTCTTAGCGTAAAGAAATTTATAAATACGAAAGTTAAAAAAGTCTGCATGTTTGAGCACAAAGTGCGAGTTCAGACTTTTAATTCGTATTTATAAATTTTAGCGTAAAAGACGAGCACGAAGCAAAAGATGATTCATGCATATCGATTAAAGAGCGTTACAATTATTTGTTAAAGCACTCCTTTAACAATCTCATCAACCACTGCAGGATCAAGCAGTGTTGAAGTATCTCCTAAACTTTTCAATTCACCTTCTGCAACCTTGCGCAGTATACGACGCATAATTTTTCCAGAACGTGTTTTAGGAAGTCCTGATACAAATTGTATTTTATCAGGCTTGGCAATAGGGCCAATAATTCTGGTGACAGTTTGTAAAATATCTTTTCTAATAATATCGGCTGTGCCATGGGTGTCTTGACCATGTGAACCAGTATAAATTACATAAGCATAAATACCTTGTCCTTTTACATCGTGAGGGTATCCTACGACCGCACTTTCCACCACACCCGCATGCATATTAATTGCGTTCTCTACTTCAGCTGTACCAATTCTATGACCACTTACATTTAAGACATCATCCACTCTGCCTGTAATTCTAATCTGTCCCAATTCATTTTTTAAAGCACCATCTCCTGTAAAATATAAATTAGGATAAGTAGCGAAATAATTGGTTCTGCATCTTTCGTGGTCGCCATAAGTTGTTCGAATAGTGGCAGGCCAAGGTTGTGTGATGCATAAATTACCACGGTACAAACCATCTTCCATGGTGTTTATTTCATCTCCTTTATCATCCACTAAAATAGTTTTCACACCTGGCATTGGATAAGTGGCCCATCCTGGTTTACCTTCAGTAATACCTGCCATATTAGAAATCATAATGCCTCCTGTTTCTGTTTGCCACCAGGTATCTACAATAGGGCATTTTTTCTTTCCAATATTTTCATCATACCAATGCCATGCTTCTTCATTAATGGGTTCACCTACAGTGCCTAAAACTTTTAAACTACTTAAATCATGTCCTTGCACAGGTCCTAGTCCAAAACCCATCAATGATCTTATAGCAGTAGGAGCGGTATATAAAATATTTACTTTGAATTTATCTATGATATCCCAGAATCTTCCAGCATCGGGGAAAGTAGGAATGCCCTCAAACATTAAAGAAGTGCCGCCTGCACTTAAAGGAGCATACACTATATAACTATGTCCTGTAATCCAACCAATATCTGCAGTGCAGAAAAATAAATCATTGGGTTGATATTGAAAAACATTCACAAAAGTATAATTGGTGTAAACCATATAGCCAGCAACACTATGCACTACGCCTTTGGGTTTACCCGTTGAACCAGAAGTATATAAAATAAATAAAGGATCTTCTGCATCCATTTCAACAGCATCTACTGAAGTGATGCCTTGTGATTCTACTTTTTTAATTTCATCTTCCCACCAAAGATCACGCCCTTTTAACATAGACACAGCAGTTCTAGTTCTTGTACAAACTATTACGTTTTTTATAGTTTTATTGCCAATGAGTGCATCATCAATCACAGATTTCAATGGAATATCTTTAGCGCCTCTGTAAGCTCCATCGCAAGTAATAATATAAGTAGCCTTGGCATCGTCTAAACGGTCTGCAATACTTTGTGCAGAGAAGCCTCCAAAAATTACACTATGTATAGCACCAATGCGTGCACATGCTAATACAGCAATGGCCAGCTCAGGTATCATACCCATATAAATACAAATACGATCTCCTTTTTGTACGCCATTATTAATAAGCACCTGTGCAAACTGAGCAACTTTTAAATGCAATTGTTTGTAGGTAATGATGCGGTGATGTTCTGTAGGATCATTGGGCTCCCAAATAATGGCAGGCTTGTCTCCATTTTTTGCTAAATGTCTATCAATACAATTTTCAGTGATATTTAATTTACCTCCTTTAAACCATTCTACTTTCGGTTCGGTAAAATTCCATTCCAATACTTTATCCCATTTTTTACGCCATGTAAAATTTTCTGCAATGGCTCCCCAAAATTTTTCCGGATGGGCAATGCTATTTTTATAAGCTTCGTGATAAGCTTCTAAGGTTTTAATTTGATAAGGGTAACTCATATACACAGGTTGAATAAATAATGATTACCAAATTTACATTTTTCAGTTTAAATATTTAACTTGAATACTCACTTGCAAACAAATAAAAGTATGAGTCAAGAAATAAAACAAAATAATATTGCTTTTGTGATAGGCGCTTCTTCGGTGGGCACCTTAATTGAGTGGTATGATTTTTACATTTTTGGAATGTTAGCCACCATTATTTCAAAGCAGTTTTTCCCTGCAGATGCAGGTACAGCAGCACTTTTAAGTACTTTGGCCATATTTGCAGCAGGCTTTATTGTTCGACCTTTCGGGGCCTTGGTCTTTGGAAGGCTTGGCGATTTGATTGGACGCAAACACACATTTTTACTGACATTAATCATAATGGGGGGATCTACTTTTGCCATTGGACTTGTGCCTGGTTATGCCAGTATTGGATGGGCGGCACCCATTTTGGTATTAATACTGCGTTTATTACAAGGTTTGGCCTTGGGAGGTGAATATGGCGGAGCCGCTACTTATGTGGCTGAACATGCTCCAGCGGGTCAGAGAGGTTTTTGGACAAGTTGGATTCAAACCACCGCAACGCTTGGTTTATTTTTAGCATTGGGTATTATTATATTAATAAGAACCAATCAAGGGGTAGAGAAATTTAGTGCAGAGTGGGGTGGATGGAGATATCCATTTTGGATATCCATTTTACTTGTGGGCGTTTCTGTATTAATAAGAATGCGTATGAGTGAGTCGCCTATGTTTTCAAAATTAAAGTCTGAAGGAAAAACTTCGGTTAATCCATTGAAAGAAAGTTTTGGACATAAGGCCAATTTCAAAATGGTTTTATTGGCATTGTTTGGAGCGGTGATGGGACAAGGTGTGGTTTGGTATACAGGACAGTTTTATGCACAAAGTTTTATTGAAACAGTTTGTAAAGTAGAGTTTGTACAATCGCGCAATATTATGCTGATTGCTATTTTAATGGCAACACCTTGTTTTGTTTTATTTGGATGGTTAAGTGATAAGGTAGGAAGAAAATGGATTATGCTAATAGGTATGTTGGCTGCCGTTTTAACTTACAGACCTATCTACAAAGAATTTATCAATATTACATCTGCTGCGAATAGAACTAAAATAGTAGATGCAAGACTTACCAACACCATGACTAGTTATCCTACATATGATGCCAAGGATAAAACTAAGATGTATTTAAAACAAGAAACCGATACTACTTATTTTGATGGATCTGTTTTTAAGTATTATAGAACAGATACCATTATATTAAAAGCACCAAGAGATGAATCAAGGCCTATTACTTTAATTAATCCCGACATGATTCAGTATAGTTCGCCCAAGCCGAATTTGGTGGTGGAAAAAACATTGGGTCATGCGGCTTATTGGGATATGATATGGTTGGTCTTTATTCAAATAGTATATGTAACCATGGTTTATGGCCCTATTGCCGCCTTCTTGGTAGAAATGTTCCCTACTAAAATTAGATATACTTCCATGTCGCTTCCTTATCATATAGGTAATGGGGTCTTTGGGGGCTTGGTTCCTTTTTTAGGTACTTTAATTGTAGAAT
>Ga0222712_10001792_pt1 | contig 25729 bp, 19 predicted proteins | sample C33_657DmetaG_FD_165043 | JGI IMG/M metagenome (GOLD analysis project Ga0222712, IMG submission 165043) | Estuarine water microbial communities from San Francisco Bay, California, United States - C33_657D | ecosystem: Environmental > Aquatic > Marine > Unclassified | place: USA: California... | reverse complement strand
AAGGATTCAGCATCGAGCGTCAAGAAGAGAGCGGCGGTAAGTTCCAGTCTCTTGGTTTCATACCTTCAAAAGCAGAAGGTGGAAACAGCCAGACTACACTTGCCTACAGCTTCAAGGATGTGACTGCAAAGAAAGGAACCAACATGTATCGCCTTGTACAGGAAGACCTTGATGGCAAAAAGACCTACAGTGAGGTGCGTGTTGTCAAGTTGAGTGCGCAAAGTGTTTCAAATGTATATCCTAACCCATCCAATGGCGCTATCAACATCAGCCGAACCAACGATGGCAAAAAAATGAACCTCCAGGTGCTTGATCAGTCAGGTCGTGTGATCAGTCAAGTAAACAATATTACCGATGCCAACTACAGGATGAACATTTCACAGTCCGGCATCTACAGCATCAAAATGATGTACCCTGAAAGCGGAGAGCAATCCATCCAAAGGATCGTTGTCCAAAAATAAGAGGCCGGGGATGTTTACCCCCAGCCACCAACCAATAGAATCATAATACCATTCTAATGGATGAAAAGCTCCCGCTATACGGCGGGGGCTTTTTAATTTCACCCCTTTCAACTCTCACTTGAACATTGCAAACCTTTTCATAACTTTGCACAAAATTTGAACCTTACATGGCAGGCCAGTTAAAAGAAGTAAGAAACCGGATCAAATCGGTGCAATCTACCCAGCAGATCACGAAGGCAATGAAGATGGTAAGTGCCGCCAAATTGCGCCGCGCCCAGGATGCCATCATCCAAATGCGCCCATATGCCTCTAAGCTCCAGGAGATGCTCAGCAATATCGTGAGCAATTCAGAAGGAGGCAACAGCATTGCTCTGGCTGAAGAAAGGCAGGTGAAGAAGGTACTCATGATTGTAATCACCAGTGATCGTGGTCTTTGTGGTGCATACAATGCCAACATCCAGAAGATGGCGATTGCCACCATCGCAGAAAAATATGCCGCTGTGCAAACAGCCGGAAACCTTACCATTTGGGCCATCGGAAAGAAGGGTGCAGAATTCTTCCAGAAACGCGGATACAATGTAGATGTCCGATTCAAGGATACCTTCCTTAAACTTTCATTTGAAACCGTTCAAGCTTGTGCCCAGGCAGCAGTGCAGGCCTTCAAGCAGAAAGAGTTTGATGCCATAGAAATTGTGTACAGTGAATTCAAAAATGCGGCTACACAACGCTATGCTTCAGAAGTTTTTTTGCCCATTCCCAAGAATGAACCTGCAAAAGGTGGAAGTTCAAAGAAGTCTGATTTCATTTTTGAACCAGAAAAGGACCTGTTGATTGCAGAACTCATGCCCAAGATCTTGAATACGCAGCTGTTCAAGGCTGTTTTGGATGGAAATGCCTCAGAGCATGGCGCCCGAATGACGGCAATGGACAAGGCCTCTGAGAACGCCAATGAACTCCTCAAATCACTGAAAATCTCTTACAACCGTGCCCGCCAGGCGGCCATCACCACAGAACTTACAGAAATCGTGAGTGGTGCAGCAGCTTTGCAGGGATAAAATCAGGTTTTTGCATTACATTTATTGCCTATAAACCCGGCCAAAAGCCAGTACAGCATTATTTAGACCAATGGAAATAGCCAACCTCATCACACACATTGAAGCATTGATCTTTGCCAGCGAGAAGCCACTCACTGCCATAGAGATCACTGAACTCGTTAACAGCGCCTTCGGTTTCATGGATGACAAGGTGGTGATTGATCAGGTGGAAACTTCTATTGAAGGGGTCAAAGAAAAGTACAATTCTGAATTCTTCCCCTTCGAGTTGAGGGAAAGCGGCGGCGGCTGGCAATTCCTTACCAAAAGGGATTATCACCAAACCATTGCACAACTCAATGGCGACAAATTCCTGAAGCGCCTGTCTACGGCAGCCTTGGAAACATTGGCCATCATTGCCTACAAGCAGCCCATTACCAAGTCTGAGATAGAAGCCATCCGTGGGGTGAACTGTGATTATTCCATCCAAAAGTTGCTTGAAAAAGAATTGATCATCATCTCCGGTCGAAACGAAACCATGGTGGGCAAGCCATTGATCTATAGTACATCCCGTCATTTCATGGATTATTTCGGGATCAATTCCTCCGAGGAGCTTCCAAAAATAAGTGAAGTACTGGCTGAACAAATGGTGACACCAACCTTGGTCAATGCAGAACATTTTGAGACCGACGGAACGGCCGACACAGCTGAAAATACACAGGCTGAAGCTGGTGGTATTTCCTCCGAAATAACTGAAGAAGACACATCTTTCAATCTTCCTGACTAACATGCTCTCCAACGATACACTAATCAACGCTGCAGCTGAATTTGGTACCCCGCTGTATGTGTATGATGAAGCGCAAATCAAGTTCCAATATGCTTCACTGAAGCAAGCGTTTCGCAGATCGGATGTCAAGATATTCTATGCCTGTAAGGCATTGACCAATGTCAACATTCTCAAAATCCTTGAGCAACAGGGCTCTGGCATTGATTGCGTAAGCATCAACGAAGTGCAGCTGGCACTCAAGGCCGGGTTTACTGCAGAGCGTATCATCTTTACACCCAACAGCGTGGCCTTTGATGAATACCTGGAGGCAACAGCTTTGAAGGTAAACATCAACATTGACAACCTTTCCCTGCTGGAGGAATTCGGAAATCATTTCGGGGCTGCTTATCCAGTCATCATCCGCTTGAACCCACACATCATGGCGGGTGGAAACATCAAGATCTCTACCGGGCATGTCGATTCAAAATTTGGGATCTCTATAGAACAAGTGCAACAGATCATCGATGTAATGCACCGCACAAAGGTATCGGTAAAAGGCCTGCACATCCATACCGGCAGTGAAATCAAGGATTTGGAAGTTTTTGTGAAGGGACTGGAATTGGTATTGGAACAGACAAAATATTTTCCTGACCTGACCATTGTTGATTTGGGTGGGGGATTCAAGGTGCCTTATAAGCCGGATGAAGTGGGAACAGACATGGAGGCTTTGGGACAAAAACTGTCCGATACTTTTGAGGCTTTTGAACAATCTACTGGCAAGAAATTTCAGGTTTGGTTTGAACCTGGTAAATACTTGGTCAGTCAGGCTGGCTATTTTCTGGTTCGCGCCAATATCATCAAACAAGGGCCTTCAAGGACTTTTGTTGGTGTGAACAGCGGGTTCAATCACCTGATCCGTCCGATGTTCTATGACGCATACCACAAGATTGCTAACATATCCAATCCCGAAGGGGAGAAGAAGACCTATAACATAGTTGGAAATATCTGTGAGACCGACACCTTTGCCTGGGACAGGGAGCTCAATGAGATCCGTCCCAATGATATTATTCTTTTCAATAATGCAGGGGCATATGGATTTGAGATGAGCTCACGCTTCAATTCCCGCTGTCGTCCTGCGGAAGTGTTGGTATCCAATAGCGAGTTGAAACTGATCCGCAGGAGAGAGAACCTGGAAGATATTTTGCAAGGGGTCGTATTGTAATAAATCCAGATCTTGATGCTCGCAATAAATTCGAGCAAGAAATATTATTTTCTGAAACGGCCATCAAAAGAACACCTGACGCCACGGTGATTGCCACAGGCTTCCAATTCCCTTACCTGCAAACTTTTTCCGTTGAAGCTGAACTCCAATACGCAATGGTCATCTGCTTTGTTGTAATGATATACCCTTGGCTTGACCTGAACCATGTCGCCCCTTAAACTTCCATCACAGCCGTTTCCAGGTTTTTCAATATTGATGAAAAACAGGAGTTTGCCAGCCTTTCCGCCATCACGAACAGAAACGAAATTCTTCTTGTCTTGTTTGTAGTCTCCGCTCAAAGGGTCTTTTCTTGATAAGGTATCAATAGGATTGTAGACTGTTTTTTCCTCCACCGGCTCATTGCTTTCCGTAAGGATCAGGGTGAAGAGGCCCTCTGTATTGTATACATAGGCACTCTTGTTGTAATATGCTTTTCCATCCCTTGATTGTGTATTCCTGGTCTTGATGACCGTAAGTCTTTTATCAATGCCACCTTCTGAAGATACCTCCGGATTACTGTTTTTTTCAACCAGGGACATCGAGGCCTTGAATACATTGTTGGCATCAAAGCAAATCAGGTAAATGTTTTTTTTATCCTTCTTTTCTGCAGCAAGGAACAGGTAAGTTTCCCCGGATTCTTCGGCCTTGTATCTTCCTTTCCTGTAAAAACGAACTTCTTTTATCCTTGGAAAAGCGGCCTTAAAAATACTATCTGGCAAGAATGTTGAAACGACACTGTTTTTAATGAAAAAACTATCAGATTCAATTTTTTTTAAATCTTTTTGTTGGAAGAGGATGGGCAGGTCACGCAAGGGGAAGGATTCAATGAAATCAGTGGTCTCAATAGCCTCATCTGCATTGATATCTTTGGCCTTTTTGCCGCAGGAAACCATCAAAACAAGGATAAGCACAGAGATTGTTATTCTTTGCATATGCATCAATTAGAGCCAATATAGCTACATCCTAAATCTTTTGCAAATTTCTTTCCAAAAAAAACGGGGTATCTTGCAGGCTCATTAATCAGCCCAGGCATGCCAAATTTCAAGCATTACAAATTACCCTACGCGATAGATTCCCGATACGAAAAAAAGGCTGCATATTTCTCCATGGAGTTTGCGATTCACCAGCCTTTGAAGATATACAGCGGAGGACTAGGTTTCCTCTCCGGATCTCACCTGAGAAGTGCTTATGAACTGCGCCAAAACCTGATTGGAATTGGAATTCTTTGGAAGTATGGTTATTATGATCAGGCAAGGAATCAGGACCAAACCTTGCAGGTGCAGTGGAATGAAAAAATCTATAATTTCCTGGAAGATACCGGCATCAAATTTCAGATCATGATCCATGATGCCCCTGTTTGGGTGAAAGTACTTTACCTGAATCCTGAAACATTCAAATCAGCACCACTTTTCTTGCTGAGCACTGATTGTCCTGAAAATGATTATGTCTCTCAAACCATCACCCACAGGCTCTATGACGCCAATGTGGCCACCAAGGTTGCACAGTTCATTTTGTTGGGTGTTGGTGGTGCCAAACTGGTGGATGAGTTGGGATTCAAACCAGATGTATACCACCTCAATGAGGCCCATGCCATTTCTGCAGCCTTTTACCTCCTCAATAAAAACGGCGGAAACCTGGCTGAGCTGAAAAAGCAGCTGGTGTTTACTACCCATACCCCTGAAGAGGCCGGCAATGAAAAGCATGACATTTACCTCTGCAACAAGATGTCTTATTTCTGTGGCATGCCTCTTGAAAAGGTGAGGGAAATAACAGGCTTGGAGGATGATCAATTCAACCACTCCTTGGTGGCCTTGCGCTTTGCCCGTCTTTCCAATGCAGTATCTGAATTACATGGTCATGTGAGCAGAAAAATGTGGAATAAACATGAAGGGGTTTGCCCGATCATCCACATCACCAATTCTCAAAACTGGCGCTATTGGGCAGACAAGCAATTGTATTTTTCCATGGATGAGCAAAATGACGAGCGCTTCATCGACAGGAAAAGATTCCTGAAGAAAAGGGCCTTTGATATGGTTGCTGATCAGACAGGAAAATTGATGGATCCAGATGTGTTTACCATCGTTTGGGCACGCCGTTTTGCCGGCTACAAACGTGCAGACCTGCTGACCCGCGACAGGGAAAGATTTGAGGAGTTGCTGAACAATTCAAAGTATCCTGTACAAATCATCTGGGCTGGAAAGCCTTATCCGGTGGACTATCCCGCCATCACAGAGTTCAATCACCTTGTTCATGTGAGCAAGGCCTATCATAACATGGCCGTTTGTACGGGCTATGAGCTGGGGCTCAGCAAGCGCCTGAAGCAGGCTTCAGATGTTTGGCTGAACAATCCCCGCGTGCCGCGTGAAGCCTCAGGCACCAGTGGCATGACTGCTGCCATGAATGGCTCCGTCAACGTATCCACCAATGATGGATGGATCGTGGAATTCATCAACCACGGCAACAATGGATTTGTAGTACCTCCCCAGGACTATGAAAACATGCATGTACAAGACCAGGACCAGTATGACTTGGATGAATTGTATAGGATCTTGAAAGAGGAAGTATTGCCTTTGTACTATGAAGCACCGCATACCTGGCGCCAGATTGTGCAAAATGGCATGAAGGACGTTCGCTTCAAGTTCGATTCCAACAGGATGGCAGCTGAGTATTATGACCTGCTCTATAACGGCTAGTACTTTATTATATTTGTAACATGATTCTCCCCATTGTAGCATACGGGCATCCTGTACTGCGTCAGGTTTGCACTGACATAACACCTGATTATCCTGAACTGAAAAAGCTTCTCGATGACATGTGGGAAACCATGTACAATGCCCATGGCATGGGCTTGGCAGCGCCACAGGTCAACAGCCCCATCCGCCTGTTTGTTTTCGATACGGAGCAGGTATACAACAACAGTGACGAAGAAGAGAGAAAACAATTTGAAGGGGAAACAGGCCGAAAAGCCATCTTCATCAATGCCCATATCACAGCCTTGAATGGCACGCCATGGTCTTGTGACGAAGGTTGTTTGAGTTTGCCAGGATTTAGGGAAGAAGTCAGCCGTGAAAGCACAGTCACCATTAAATATTGTGACGAAAATTTCGTTCAAAAAACAGAAACATTCAAGGGCCTCAACGCAAGGGTTATTCTGCATGAATATGACCATATCGATGGAAAGCTTTTTATCGACAGGATCTCATTGATCAGGAAAAAATTGCTCAAGAAAAAACTGGACGATATCAGTGCAGGCAGGGTGAAGGCTGGTTATAAAATGATTCTGCCGAAAAAATAGTCAGGTGCAGCCTTTAGCTCTCGCTTCTTTCAAGGTACTCCTGAAGCAAAAGGCAAGCAGCAATCTCATCGATCATACCTTTTTTCTGACGGTCTTTTTTCTTCATGCCCATTTCGACCATCGCCCTTGAGGCCATCTTGGAAGAATGGCTTTCATCCACCGTTTCAATCGGGATTTCCGGGAAACTGTTTTTCAATCTCCTGATACAATGTTTGGCTCCTTCAGTAGAGTGTGTGGGTGTTCCATCCAATTGATAAGGCTCTCCAATCAGGATTCTTTCTACAGGTTCTTTGGCTACGTAATCTTTTAAAAATTCAAAAAGTTTTTGCGTGTCAACGGTAGTCAAACCAGTCGCAATGATCTTCATGGGATCGGTGACCGCTATGCCGGTTCTTTTGTTGCCATAATCCAATGCTAAGATTCTTGCCATGATCTAGTTTAAAAAGATGAGATCTGTGATCGTAAATAGTGCAAATACTATGCTGGCAATGCCATTGGCAGTCATGAAGGCGATGTTCACCCTGCTCAAATCATCCGCTTTTACAATGCTCTGCTGGTAGATCAGCAGTCCTGAAAAAAGTGCAGCTCCTGTTGCAAAAATCCAATCCAATCCAAACAAATAACCACTGCTGAAAATAAGCAGGATGGTTGATGCATGCAGCAAGCGTGAAACCAGCAAAGCATTTTTTCTGCCTAGTTTGGCAGGAATGGAAGACAGTCCTTCTTCACTATCAAATGTTTCATCTTGCAGGGAATAGATGATGTCGAATCCACTGACCCAACCAATGACTGCCAGCGAAAGAAAAACAATGGATGTGTCTATGGTTTCTGTGACTGCGATAAAAGCTCCTGTAGGGGCCAGGGAAAGACCTATGCCCAAAACAATATGGCAAAGGGCTGTAAACCGTTTTGTATAACTGTATCCCAGGATAACCAGCAGGGCAATAGGGGAGAGCATAAAACAAGTGGCGTTGATCATGTAGGCTGAACCCATGAAAAGCAGTGCGTTGAGTATGGTAAAGCGAAGGGCGCTGGCCGGGCTGATCAGTCCCCTTGGGATTTCACGGATGGCTGTGCGGGGATTTTTGGCATCAAACTCCCTGTCGAGGTACCTGTTAAAGGCCATGGCAGCGCTTCTCGCAAAAACCATGCATAAAATCACAAACAAGAAAATGAAAAGGTGGGATGAAAAATAATCAGCTACAACCTCCCAGCCTTTTTGGCCTGTCTCTTCTTTTTGGCTCAGGAAAAACACACCCATGAAAAACCCTACCAGTGCAAATGGCATGGCAAAAATGGTATGGGAGAACTTGATGAGCGACAGGTACTTGTTGATTTTTTTCATGGCCAATGTTTACAGTTCTCTCAAATTGTTACTTAATTATTTTTCTCCGTGGCCTTGAATAATTCCCACATAACAATACCAGCTGCTACACTGATGTTGAACGAATGCTTGCTGCCGAATTGCGGGATCTCAATGCATCCGTCTGTTGCTGCAATCATTTCTTCACTAACCCCCTCTGCCTCGTTTCCAAATACAACGGCTATTTTTTCTCCTGATTGGTAGTTGAAGTTTTCCAATGAGATGCTGTTGTGTACCTGCTCTATGGCATAAACGGAATAACCCTGTTCTTTCAATGCTGCAATCGCAGACAATCCGTCTTCATGGCCTGTCCATGCGACGGTTTCTGTGGCGCCCAGCGCAGTCTTGTTGATGTCTCTGTGTGGGGGCCTTGGGGTATAACCGCAGAGGTATATTTTTTCCACCCTGAAGGCATCAGCCGTTCTGAAAACGCTGCCCACATTGTGCATGCTCCTCACGTTTTCAAGCACTACCACGATGGGAGATTTCTGGGAAGCATGAAACTCCTCCCTGCTCAAGCGTAGCAATTCATCCATCCCCTTTTTTAGCATAAGACAAAGATAAGGCTCTACTTTTTTTCATTTCAGAATAAAAGATACCTTTGTCAAGTTATGCAGGAAGCGTTTCAACACATATTGGATTCTCTCAGAAAATGGCAGCCCAACCATGACATTGTGTTGGAGTCGCTTCGCCAGGCGGGTAGCAACAGGCAATACTTTCGTTTCAAGCACGACGGCGAAAGCTATATCCTTACCTACAATCCGGCCAATGCTCCGGAGAACAATGCATTTGTAGAGTTCACACAGCATTTTGCAGGCAAGGGATTGAATGTGCCCTCCATCATCTATACAGATGATGCCATGCAGTTTTATGTGCAGTCTGATCTAGGGGATGTTTCCCTTTTTGACCATATCACCAAAGAAGGATTCTCTGAGAACGTGCTGAACCTTTTCAAGAAAACCTGTGCTTCATTGGCTAAGCTACAAATTGAAGGCGGAGACGATCTTGATTACAGCAATTGCATCGCAACCCGATCTTTCGATAAGCAAGCCATCTATTCTGACCTGCTTTATTTTCTTTATTATTTTGTGCGCGCGCTGGATCTTCCATACGACAAAAACCTGCTGCTGAATGATTTTGACATGCTGAGCAGCTACCTCATGCAAGAGGAGCATCAGTATTTCATGCACAGAGACTGCCAGAGCCGCAATGTAATGGTGCGTGATGGCGAAGCCTATTTCATCGACTACCAGGGTGGAATGCAGGGAGCATTACAATATGACATTGCCTCACTGCTTTGGCAGGCCAGGGCGCAGATGCCATATGATTGGAGAGATGAATTGGTGGTATATTATTTTGACCAGGCCAATGCCTGTCTGAACGGAAAATTAAACAAGAAGGAATTCCTCAACAATTATGATGGATTCGTTTTGATAAGGATGCTTCAAACCCTTGGTGCATATGGCTTTCGTGGGCTGTTTGAACGCAAGCCTCATTTCATTGCCAGCATTCCATTTGCATTGAAAAACCTGAAATGGTTCCTTCAAAACAAAAACATTCCCATCAGGCTTCCAGCCTTGCAGAAAGTATTGGAGGCCATCGTTGCAGATGATATCATGGCAAAATTTGAGCCAATCACTGCCAGTGAAAACTCAAAGCTGACAGTGCATATCAACAGTTTCTCCTATAAAAAAGCGATTCCTGCAGATGAATTTGGCAATGGTGGCGGATACGTTTTTGATTGCCGTGGCATCTTGAATCCGGGTAGGATTGATGAGTACAAGACCCAGACAGGTCGCGACAAGCCTGTACAGGAATTCCTGTTGCACAAGACCAATATGCCCACTTTTCTGCAACATGTTTTTGGGATGATTGATATATCTGTGGAGGACTATCTGAAGCGTGATTTTGAGGGATTGACCATCAGCTTTGGTTGTACCGGCGGACAGCACAGAAGCGTGTTTGCCGCAGACCGCCTTGCTGCGCACCTCCATGAGAAATACAAAGTAAGGACTGTTGTGAATCATATCGAACAAGAGGCCAAACAGTGGAAGAATGAGCCGTATTAGTACAATACATCTTCCAAGTACCATCAACTGAATGAATATGCAGCCCGTTAAAGCAATGCTTTTTGCAGCAGGTCTGGGAACAAGGTTGAAACCTTTTACCGAACATCATCCCAAGGCATTGGCTGTTGTCAATGATAAATCTCTGCTTGAGCGAAACATTGCCTATCTCAAGAGTTTTGGCATCAACGATATTGTTATCAATGTCCATCATTTCGCAGACCAGGTCATTGAGTTTTTACAACGATATGAGCATACGGATACCCATATCGCTGTTTCACATGAGGTCGATGGTCCATTTGAAACCGGTGGTGGGCTTGCGTTTGCTGCTGCTCATTTCAGAGATGCTTCATCGCCATTTGTGGTCATGAATGTAGACATGTTGACCAATCTTGATCTGATGGGGATGATTGATTTTCACAACAAGATCAATCCATTGGCAACGCTGGCGGTAACAAAGCGGGAAAGCTCCAGGCAGTTTCTTTTTGATGACGAGATGCGATTGGTAGGATGGAGAAACAACCTTACCGGAGAGACAAAATGGTCTGCCGGGGAAGTGGAAGATGTTCAACCCCGCTCTTTTTCAGGGATCCATGTGATTGATCCTGCTATTTTTGGGCTCATGCCTTCCTCCGGAACCTTCTCCATTACAGATGTTTATTTGCAACTGGCAGCCCATTCCCTCATTGTTGGCTATGACCATAGTGGTGATATCATCCTTGATGTAGGCAAACCAGAATCATTGGTCAAGGCAGCGGTTTTGTTTCAATAAAAATGTACATTGGTTCAAATTTCATCCCATGATAAAGAAAATACTGATCGCCTTTGTAGTAATTCTTTTGATCATTCAGTTCATTCGTCCTGAAAAAAATACTGCTGCTGCTCCTTCTGAAGCCAATATTGCAACCCACTATGCCACTCCTGATAATGTAAAAAAAATCCTTGAGCGCTCTTGCAATGATTGTCATTCCAACAATACAAAATATCCCTGGTATGCTTCCATTCAACCCGTTGGTTGGTGGTTGGCCGATCATGTAAAAGAGGGAAAGTCTGAATTGAATTTCGATGCATTCATGACCTACAAACCAAAAAAGGCCCGCCATAAAATGGAAGAGGTGAATGAAATGGTTAAAGAAGGGGAGATGCCTTTATCCAGCTATACCCTTGTTCATCGCAATGCCAAACTTACCATGGAAGACAAGCTTGTCCTTGCTGATTGGGCCGTGGCTACCATGAAGGCCATTGAGGCGGAGCATAAGCTGGAACCCGAAGAAGAAAAAAAATAACTAGGGTTTTAGAAACGTGCATCAACTTTTTTCTTCCTTATATTGATCGAGGAACTCTGAAATGGACTGATCTGTATTTAGTCCCAACTTTTTCCTGAGTCGATACCTGCTGATCTCAACTCCCCTCACCGTGATGTTCATCAACTGGGCAATTTCTTTTGAGGCAAGATTGAGTTGCAGGTATGCACAAACCTTGAGGTCTGTATTGGTTAGTTTGGGAAAATGTGACTTGAGGGTTTTAAGGAAATTGTTGTTGATTTCATCAAAGTGAACAGCAAACTTCTCCCAACTCGCACTGTTCTTTTCAATGTCATTCAGCAGGTGAATAGTTTTTTTGATGTCGTGGTTTTCGTTGGTGTTTTTGTATAGTTTCTGTAACTCTTCTTTTACTTTGGAAAGTGCATCACTTCTTTCAACCAGCTGCATGGAGGTATCTGCAAGCTCTTTGGTTTTCAGCATGATTTCAGCTTCGAGTTTTTCATTTTTCAGTTGAATGATTTCCTTTTCATTTTGCTCAATTTCAAGCTGATGTTCAACACTCATCTGTCGTTGTTTTTCTTCGTAGATGGACTTCTGTCTCAGTAGTTTTTTCTTTTGCCAGGCGCTGTATTTTCGTATCCCCAACCCTATGATGAATAGATAGCAGAGGTAAGCCCAGATGCTCTTGTACCAGGGCGCTTGAATGCTAAAGCCGTAATTGATTTCATCAGATTCATTGCCTAGGTTATCATGCGCTTTTACGTGAAAGACATAGTTGCCTGCTGGGAGATTGGTATAATCTTTTTCAGTTTTGTTGCTCCAGTTGCTCCAGTTCTTTTCATACCCTTCAAGCCTGTAGCTATATTCAATATTTTTTTGAATCCCAAAACCCGGGGAGCTGTATTCAAAATGGTAGGCATTGAAATTGCTTGGCAAACTGATGGAGGTATTGCTATTGGCTTCAGCCGATGGGCCTTGGTTGAAGTATCCGCCAAAAATGGAGCTGTCGATTTTTCCGATGGCCCGCACATTGCCCAGCATCATTTTCAATGTCAGTTTGTTGGTCTTGTATTTTTCGTAGTTGAGGTGGATGACGCCTTTTTCAGATCCAATGAAAATATTGGATCTGTCGAATGCATAGATGTTCTCGAATCCTGAAAGAATTTGACCTGTAATTTCAGAAAAGTAGATGGGCTTGGGGTTTGTGTTGCCCGCTGCAAAATCAATCATCCCTATTTTTTTGCCACTGCAAAACCAAATATTGCCTTGTCCATCTTCATTCATGTATCTAACCTCAGTATTTCCGATGATGGGTTGCAGAAAATTTGAGGGTATGAACCGGTTATTGGTGCCATCAAACTCATAAGCCCCTGCATTGGTGCCAAAAATCACCCTGTTTTTTATTTTAAAAACATGGTTGTCTAGCTTGGAAGGCAATCCATCTTTTTCTGTAAAAAGCCTGGTGCTGTATTTGCTTCCATCAGGACTGATGCTGATTTTATAAATTCCCCTGTAAGGATGTGAGGCCCAGATATTCCCCTCGCTATCAGCTGTAAGGAAGCGCAATGATTCATATAGGCCCTCTAAATTACCCTTGTCACTAAACTGCCCATTGGTAAATGACAACATTTTCAATCCAGAATAGGTTCCTGTGAGGATGTTTTGTGCTGGTGGAACCGGACTGGTGGGAAGAAAGGTCCATCCTGCATCCCTGCTGATTAATCTTGCCTGGTTGCCCATAATGTCGAAGCATCCGTTGTTGTGCCCCATCAGCAGGTGTTGGTTCACCTCTTCCAGGCGCCATACCTGTCCGGAACTATTGCCCACCAGGCTAAAGTTAGATCTGAGGAAGCTCAGGTCCTTGTACTGGGGGGAAAGTTCGGCTGCATAACATCCATCAGAAGAACCAATAAAAAGCTTGTTATTGAAAATTTTGGTGGAGAAACCTGCGGCTTCATTTTGTTTGTTGGGTGTGATGTATTTGATGGCTGAGTTGTATGCAATGAAACTGATTCCATTGTTCAGCCCCGCCCAGAGGTTTTTATCTTTGTCCAGAAATACACTGATGACATTGTTGTTCTGAAGTCCCTCTTCCCTAGAAATTTTTTGAACGAATTTTCCATCATTTTTCATGATAAGACATCCTTCGGCGGTCGTAGCGGCAACAAACTCGCCCTTGTTCATCGACGTAACCTTGAAGAAATTGTAATCTGAGGGTGGCAGCTGGAAGCTATTGTTGGTATAAAGGGAATCCCTGATAAGGGTCAACGATTTTCTGTTATAGGTCAGGATCAGGCTGCTTTCTTTGCCTGTTTGAATCATTCCTGAAATAATTGATCCTGTGAGCAGTTGATTGTTGGCAGCAGGTCGCCACACATTGTTTTGATACATGTATAGGCCCTTCTCTTGGTCCTGGGCGTATAAAATATTGCCGATTTTTTTCATGAACTGCCATCCACTGATGGGGGGATGAAGCGATATGGCCTTGTTTTTCAGCTCCATGATCATCCTGTCAGATGCCCTGAAAAACACGGATTCTCCTATGATTTCTATGTCCCAAACATCTGCAAAAGACCTTTCCTTGGACGGTAGCAGGGGAGTGAGTGAGATATATTTCAGAAAGCCTCTCTCACTAGGTGTGAAAAAGCCCATTTCTCCCTGCCCGCCTGCATAGATGATGCCTTTTTCATCAATGGCGATGGAGCGCATGATGGTCTTGTTGGGAAGCGGGTGGAGTTTCCAAAAAGTTCCGTCATAGGTGAGCAGCCCTTCATTGTTGGCAAAATACATCCTACCCTTGCTGTCTTGATCGATGTCCCAGGTTTGGGTGCCTGCCTTAAAATCGTTCTTGTTGAAATTGATGATCTGAGGTATCCCAATGGTATTTTGCCCTTTAATAAAAAGTGCAAATGACAATAGAAATACGATAATCGGTAGAATTCTCATTTTATTCATTGAAAGCGTTCAGCGCTTGCTTTGTTTAACTATTCCTGCCTCAATTTAAACAATTATATTAAACAAACCATTTGGCCAAATTGTTTTGATGTATTGTTGATGTATTTTTTATTTATTGAAAATCAATTGTATATAAATAGTTGATGTAGTTGTGTAGTACTACAAAAATACCCATTGGCTCTACAAATTCTACCTTTATCCACCCTTTATCGAAGGGTTCATCATTTAATTAAATAAAACTTGCGTATGAAAAAGGCTCTGGAGAAGTTCACACTTCTTTCATTTCTCATTATGCTGGGATTGACCTCCTGGTCCCAAGACAAAACTGCTACTGGTAAGGTAGTTGACCCATCTGGGCTACCTGTATCCAAGGCAACCATCCTGGTAAAAGGAACAAAAGCGGGAACTTCCACCAACGAAATGGGGATGTTCACATTGACCGTTCCGTCATCAGCCAAAACAATTGTTGTTTCCTCTGTTGGTTTTGAATCCAAGGAAGTTTCGATTGCAACCGGTATAATGAACATTGTACTGGACGCATCATCAGCCAAGCTTGATGAGGTGGTTGTAGTGGGATATGGTGTCCAGAAGGTCACCAAAGTATCTGGCGCAGTAGCCACTGTCAAGGGGTCAGATATCGAAAAATTGAAACCCGTTCGTGCAGAGGATGCCTTACAAGGCCGTGCTTCGGGTGTGACGGTTGTTTCCAACGGCTCACCTGGCGCCAAACCAACGGTCTTGGTGAGAGGTATTCCTTCTTACACTGGAACAGATCCGGTTGTAGTGGTAGACGGAGCCATCCAGTCCCTGGATGATTTCAATGCCATCAACCCAGCTGATATAGAGTCTGTGAACGTACTCAAGGATGCCGCCACCACCGCCATTTATGGTGTGAAAGGAGGAAATGGTGTTATTGTAGTAACGACCAAGTCCGGACGCAAAAACCAAAAAACTGAAATCACCTACAATGGTAACTATGCCATGCAGGAAGTGATGAACCAGATAGGCGTGCTGAACGCATCTGAGTTTGCCGCCATTGTAAACGAGGGAAGTGTCACTTCTGGCGGTTCACTGGTATTCCCCAACCTTTCTGGTCTGGGTGTAGGAACAAACTGGCAAGACCAGATCTTCAAGCAGGCTCCACTGCAATCACATACAATTGCTGCAAGGGGCGGAAGCGAAAAAATGTCCTATTTCCTTTCTGGCGGATACCTTGCTCAGGCAGGAATTGTCGGCGGAGGAGAGAAGTCTTTCTTCAACAGGATCAACGCAACTTCCAACCTCAGCTTCGATCTAAGTTCAAAACTGAAATTCATCACCAATACCACCTATACCAACATCAAAGGAGCAGGTGTTCCTGAAAACAGCATCAATTCAGTCATCTCCAATGCACTGAACTTTGATCCTACTGTGCCGGTGTTGAACAATACACCCAATACATACGGGAAGTATAGCACCAGCAAGTACATCCTTTCAGAGATCATCAATCCACTTACACAATTGGAGGATACCTATAACAAGAACAATACCAGCAAACTCTATGGTAAGCTGGAATTGCAGTACGACCTGTTGAAAAACCTGAAACTCTCTTCCCGCTTTGGTTATACCAATACCGATGTTACCGGAAAGAATTTCACCCCGCTCTCTTTTTATGGAGTAAGCCACATCAATTCTACCATGAATGCTGATGGAACCCCCAAGCCTGGTTCTCACAACAGTGTTTATGAATACAAAACCAATTATTTCAACTATACATTTGAAAATTTTGCCAACTACAATTTCAAAGTGGGCAAAAACCACAACTTTGAAACTGTAGCTGGTTTTTCAATGGCCCGTGTCACTGGTAATTCTTTGAATGGTTCCAGGCAGGATGTTCCATTCAACTCATGGAGCTTTGCTGATATTTCCTCAGCAACGGGTATCGCAACGCTTTCTGGAATTGACCTTGGTTCATACCAGTATGAGAGAAGGAATCTTTCCTACTTTGGAAGGGTTGATTACGACTTCAATGACAAATACCTTGTTTCAGGAACCTTGAGAAGGGATGGTTCTTTTGCTTTTGGCGACAACAACAAGTTCGCCAACTTCTTTTCTGGTTCATTGGGCTGGGTAGTTACGCAGGAAGATTTTTTCAAGGTTGATTTCATCGACTACCTCAAACTGAGGGGAAGCTATGGTGTTACTGGTAATGAGAATGTAAACCCACAATACCAAAGGATTTCAACCTTGTTGTATGCTTATGGTCTTGGCCAGAATGCAGGATATTCTTTCGGCAACGAGCCAACATCCGTGGGTGCTACCATTGCATCGTTTAAGAACGATGATCTCAAATGGGAAGAGCAGGCACAACTGAATGCTGGTTTCGATATCCGTTTCTTCAACAATAAGTTTTCTTTCAGTGGAGACTATTTCAGGAAGGACATCAGCGGCTTGTTGTTTACTCCAACTTTGTCTCTTTATCTTGGTACAGCGTCATTACCAACCGCCAATATCGGTACTACAAGAACAAGTGGTGTTGATATGAACCTTGGATTCACAGACCAATTGTCTAAGAATTTCAGCATTTCTACCAACATCACATTTACGAAGGCCACCAATCTTGTTACGGAAACCAACAATGGTTTGATCACAGGCGGTGGCTATGGTATACCATATCAATCTGTTACCCGATTTGAAAAAGACAAGGCGCCTGGATATTTCTATGGATTCAAGACCGATGGCTTGTTCCAGTCTCAGGCAGATGTTGCCAAGCATGCGTCACAGCCCGGTGCACAAGCAGGTGATATACGCTATGTAGACATCAATGGTGATGGAAAAATTGATGGTGATGACAGGACAGACATTGGAAATCCTTTCCCTGATTTCACCATAGGATGGAACCTTTCATTGGAATACAAGGGTTTTGATTTCAATTCATTTGTCTATGCCTCTGTTGGCAATGAAGTATACCGTGCTTATGAGAGGAACCTGGCCATGACCAATAAGTTCAGGAGTGTACTGGGTCGCTGGACTGGTAGCGGATCAACCAACGAAGCCACAAATCCGCGGTATTCATTTATTGATGCCAACAACAATACAAGGGTTTCAGATCGTTATGTAGAGGATGGTTCCTTCATCAAAATCAAGAACCTCCAGTTGGGATATAATTTTTCATCTGCAACCCTTCGCAAAGCAAATATTTCCAAGCTCCGCATCTATGCACAGGCAAGAAATGCCTTCACTTTCACGAAATACACTGGATTTGATCCTGAGATTTCCGGTGGAATTTTTGACACGGGCATAGACAGGGGTGCATATCCGCAAGCCAGAAGTTTTGCCATAGGACTTGATCTTAAATTCTAATCAAAGAAAAAAGAACAACATGAAAAATATACAATTGATCATCGCCTTGACAGCATTGCTCTTGTTCGGAGCAGCTTGTACAAAGTTTGTGGCCTATGATCCACAAGAGGATTACCAGATCACTGCAAATGATTATCTCAAAACAGCAGATGATTTCAATAAAATGGCCATTGGTGTTTACTCACCCCTGCAGTGGTTGTATGCCAACCCTGTAATTGGTGATGTCGCTTCAGACAATTCCGTATCTGGTGGAGAGAATGCAACCGATGTGGTTGGTCTTCAGCAGATTGATGACTACCAAATCAATCCCAATAATTTTTATTTTTCTGAAGCATGGAAATCCTGTTATGAAGGAATCAACAGGGCCAACTATCTTCATGAAAACAAGGCTAAGCTGGACTTTACAGGAAAAGATGCCTTGTTTGGAGAGGTTTATTTCTTGAGGGCGTATTATTATTTTGAGTTGGTCAGGATGTTTGGTGATGTTCCTTTGTTTACTGAGAAGAGGCTGACGGCAACGGATTCAAGAAAATTTGCAAGGGCGCCCAAGGCAGACGTTTACAAGCAAATCGAACTTGACCTGAACAATGCAATCAAGGTATTGCCTGCAGTCAACACCCAAAAAGGAAGGGTCACAAGGTATGCTGCACAAGCCTTGCTTGGCAAGGTATTGTTGTACCAGAATAAGTTTGATGCCGCTGCTGCAATGCTGGAGAATGTTGTCAATGGGCCATTCCAGCTGGTAACCAACTTTGGTGATATTTTCCTGCAATCTGGTGAAAACGGGCCAGAGTCAGTGTTTGAAATCCAGTACTCCAACATCAGTCCTTTCTACGATTGGTCCAATCCAGGAAGAGGTCAGGGCAATCTTGCAGTTCAAATGTGTGGAGTCCGCAACTTGGCCGGAACCAGTCCTTATGGTCAGGGATGGAGCATCAATCTTCCTACCAAAGAACTCGCGAGTGCATTTGCTGCAGGAGACAAAAGAAAGGCAGTAACTATTCTTGATATTGAAGCATATAAAACAGCCAATCCAGCATTCAACATCAGCTATCTGGTTGCTCCTTATAAAAATACAGGACTTTATAACCAGAAATATCATCCAAGAAAGGGAGAAACATCTGGTCAGGTTGAGTTGAATTATCTCAATAATTACCGGACCATCCGTTATGCTGATGTATTGCTCATGGCTGCAGAGGCGAATAACAGGGCCACTACACCCAATGATACCAAGGCGCAGGGTTATTTGAACAGGGTCAGGGAACGTGCATTTGGTAACAAGTTGCAAAACATCACATCAACAGGCGCTACATTGAGACAGGCCATCTGGGATGAGAGAAGATTGGAGCTTGCCATGGAAGGTGACAGATTTTTTGACCTGGTCAGGACTGGTCTAGCAGCAACCAAGATCACAGGGTTCAAGGCCAACAAGAATGAAGTCTTCCCTATTCCTCAACAGGAAGTTGATATATCAGGCCTGACACAAAATACAGGGTACTGATCTCCTCATTATTAAAAATCATTCAAATGAAAAAGAATACAATATTTATCACTTCACTGTTGCTGGCTCTCCTTTTTACAGGATGTACCAAGCTGCAATATGATGATGTATCCTTTGTTGAGACGTCTATTGCTCCTGCAAAGCTTTCAGCAATGTTCAACATTACCCAGGACAATACAGGACTGGTAACCATCTACCCGAATGGCGAAGGTGTTGCCTACTACAATGTTTATTTCGGTGATGGAACTGCAGCACCAGTAAAAGTAATGGCCGGAGAAAGTGTTCAGCGTAAATATGCCGAAGGAAATTATGATGTGCGCGTTGTAGGTGTTGGCATCACAGGTAAAACCACTGAAGCCATCCAAAAATTGACTGTGTCCTTCAGGGCACCTGAGAACATGGAAGTGACAACATCTGTTGATCCTTCAAGTGCTTTCATGATCAATGTTTCAGCCAAAGCATTGTATGAAACATTGTTCAAAATTACTTGGGGTGATGTGCCCAATGAAGTACCTGCATCATTCCTGGAAGGTGAAACCGTTAAGCATACCTATGCAAAATCTGGTGATTATACCATCACTGTTGTTGCATTGAGTGGTGGTGTTGCCACTACCACAGTAACAAAGAAAATCACCATCAAGGTGCCTATTGTTTTACCGTTGGATTTTGAAACAGTGGGACAGACCTATAGCTTCGTGAATTTCGGAGGCGGTGATGCATCAGTGATTGCCAATCCTAAACCAGGCACCATCAACACATCCGCTAAGGTTGGTAGAATGATAAAGAATGCTCCTGAAGTATGGGCCGGTTCATTGATTGGCCTCAGCAGCCCCATTGATTTTTCTGTTAACAAGATCATGCGTTTGAAAGTGTATTCTCCAAGGGTTGGAGCAAAAGTGTTGTTGAAAGTTGAAAATGCTGCGAACAATGGTATCTTTTTTGAAAAAGAAGTGGCAACAACCGTTGCCAACCAGTGGCAAGACCTGACGTTTGATTTCAGGACGATCAACACTTCAAATGCCTACAACAATGTCGTATTGATATTTGACCTCGGAACCCCAGGAAATGGATCAGCCAATTTCACTTTCTATTTTGATGACCTCAGGCAAACCAATACCATCGAAGAACTGGCATTGCCCATGAGCTTTGAATCTACTGCTTTGAATTATGATTTTGTGAATTTTGGTGGTGCGGGTGCTTCAGTGGTCAACAACCCCAATGCCACTGGTATCAATACGAGCGCCAAGGTAGGCAAAATGGTGAAGGGTGCTCCCGAAGTATGGGCAGGAAGCTTTATCAGCCTTGCCAAGCCCATTGATTTTTCTACCAAGAAATTCATGAAGGTGAAGGTTCACTCACCTAAGGTTGGTGCTAAGCTCCTTCTCAAAGTTGAGAACCAAACCAATGGGGGTATCTTCTTTGAAAAAGAGGTTGCCACAACAGTTGCCAATGCATGGGAAGAACTCACCTTTGATTTTACTGCCATCAATACTGCCAACAGTTATCAAAAAGTGGTCCTCATTTTTGACCTTGGTACAGCCGGTGATGGCTCAGCCAATTATACCTACTATTTTGATGATATTTCTCAAAGCCTGAAGGCAGATGAGTTGGGCATTCCATTGAATTTTGAGTCATCTACACTGACGTATGGATTTTTTAATTTTGATGGAGGCAATGCATCAGTAGTAGCCAATCCAAGCAAGACGGGTATCAATACCAGTAACAAGGTTGGTAAAATGGTCAAGGGGCCTGGTGGGCAACCATGGGGTGGAAGTTTCATCGAACTGGCTTCTCCGATTGATTTTTCTGCTGGTAAAACAGTGAAAGTGAAAGTGTTTTCTCCAAAAGTGGGTGCAAAACTCCTGTTCAAGGTGGAGAACCTTGCAAACGGTAATGCAATCAATTTTGAGAAAGAGGTTACCACCACCAAATCAGGACAATGGGAGGAGCTCAGCTTTGACTACAGCGCCATCAATACATCCAACACTTACCAAAGGGTAGTATTGATATTTGATCTTGGTACTGCGGGTGATGGCTCTGCCAATTTTACCTATTACTTTGATGATATTACTGTTAACTAATCTTGAAACAAGAATAACATGAAAAATAAATTCTTTAAAAACTGTATGTTGGCTTTAGCTGGTGTGTTTGTACTCGCATCTTGCCAAAAAACCGAATATGCATTTGGCGATCTTTCCAGCCCTGCTGATCTCACATTGACTGCAACTGTTGCAGGTGTTGACGCAGCCAATCCAGGAGGAAATGGTTCTGGCGCAGTGGCCATTACTACAACTGCGAGCAAGGTCATTACCTATAAAATTGATTTCGGTGATGGAAAAGTGTTGATGGTTCCCTCAGGCACCATCAATTACAAATATACCAACCCTGGTGTGAATGATTATACCATCACGGTGAGTGCAGTAGGTGCAGGTGGAGCAGTATCGAACATCAGCAAAAAAATCAAAGTATTTGTTGCGTTTGAAATTCCTGCAGCAATCTTGCAGAACCTCACTGGTGGAGCGTCTAAAAAATGGATGTGCGACAAAGATGCCGACGGACATTTTGGTGTCGGCCCAAATGATGGATTCGCTCCCATCTGGTATGCTGCCGGGGCCAATTCAAGGGCTGCTGATGGTTTTTATGACGATGAAATCACTTTCGCTAAAGATGCCAACAACCAAATTACCATGGATGTAGACAACAAGGGGAATACCTTTGTGTTGGGTGCTGCCGTTAGTTATTACGGACTTAGTGGAGCGGAGGGCCAATATCCGATCGCTACCAAGGGGGTTAAGAAATTATCCTTCATGAATGCCACTTCTGTAAGCACCCCTGCCAACTCAACCAGGATAGAATTTTCAGTTCCAGGAAATGGTATTGTTTGTATCGGTATGGGAAGTACAAATTATGAGATACTTTCGTTGACAGCCACAACAATGAACCTCCGCACCATCGGAAAAGATGGATTGGCCTGGTACCAAAAATTAAAAGTAAAACCATAGATGATGAAGTATTTATTGGTAAATTTTGCGGCGATTATTTCTTTGAATGTTTTTGCCTCCTGCAAGAAGGCAGAGACATCAAAGAATCCTGCTCCTTCCAATATTGTGATCAATGCGATAGTGAGTTCAGATGGCTCTGGAAATGTTGATTTCACAACCACAGCAACCAATGCAGTTACCTATTCATATGAGTTTGGAAATGGGGAAATGCAGGATGTGCCGACTGGTGCTGTGACTTACAAATATGCAACGGTAGGAACCATCGATTATACTGTTACTGTAACTGCAAAAAACAGTGCTGGGCTTTCCGCTTCAGCAAAGAAGACCATTTCCGTTACAGTAAAGCCATCCATTCCAAGCCTTGTCTGGTCTGATGAGTTTGATAAAAATGGTGCACCAGATCCAACAAAGTGGATTTATGACATAGGAACAGGTGCAAGCGGATGGGGGAACAATGAATTGCAGTACTATACCAGCAGGTTGGAAAATGCTGTGGTTGAAAATGGCATTTTGAAGATCAAAGCCATCAAAGAGAACTACAGCGGAAGTGCCTATACTTCTGCGCGTTTGTTGACTCGAGGCAAATATGAATTCAAATATGGTACTGTAGAAATCAGGGCCAAGGTTCCTGCTGCTGTTGGCACATGGCCGGCAGTATGGATGCTGGGTTTTGATTTCCCCACCGTGGGTTGGCCCGCCTGTGGCGAAACGGACATCCTGGAACACCGAGGCTCAGAGCTCAATACAATTGTTGCAGCGCTGCATTATCCTGGCAGGTCAGGGGGCAATCCTGTCAAAGGTCAAACCGTTATCCAGAATGCTTCAACTGAATTCCATCTATATAAGTTTGAATGGACCAGCAGTACTTTGCAGTTTTATGTAGATAACAAATTGTTCCATACCGTTGCTAATTCTACTGCTATCCCCTACAACAAGAATTTCTTCTTCCTGGTGAATTTGGCCATGGGCGGTGGATTTGGTGGCCCTGTTGATCCGGCTTTCACCAATGCAACATTTGAGGTGGACTATATCCGCGTATACAAATAGCCTTATTTATAGTGCCATTCCTGGTGACTGTATCACACCCTTGGGTATTCAATATCCAAGGGTGTTTTTATTGGTAAAATCTGTATCTTAATTGATCGTTTGCCAATCCTTTCTCAATAAAATAATCAACACGATGAACCATAGAAAATATTCGTTTTTGGTAATGCTTTTGTTCGCTGTTTTGAACGTAAGCGCACAATCCAATCCTGAATGGAAGATGATTCATCCCGGAGTCTGGAAAGCAGTCATTGGAAAACCAGATGCCATGACCTTGCTGTCGGTTGCCGATGCCCGTCCGAATTTGCAGGAAATGTCAAAATTGCCCAGCAAAAGTTTCCCATTACCCCAAGGGGAGATCAGCATGTCCGTTGTTGATCACAAGACCTATCTGCGTTTTCCATTGGAAAAAGGAGAACAGCTCTATGGCTTTGGGCTCAATTTTAAAAATGTTAATCAACGAGGAAAAATTTTCAATCTGCATGTTGATCATTACGATGGGCAAGACAATGGTCGAACACATGCGCCAGTTCCCTTCTATGTTTCCTCCAATGGATATGGTGTGTTGATAGATGCTGCTAGGTACATCACAGTGTATGCTGGCTCAGGTGTACGCACTGATGCCAAAAATCCCCCTGAATTGATGGACCGGAATACCAACAAGAAATGGAGTGCCCGTCCCTATTCCGATGCAGTTGAAATATTGGTCCCTGCTGATGGGGCAAGCATCTATGTGTTTGAAGGCCCAACGCCCATGCATGTTGTTCAGCGCTACAACCTCATGAATGGAGGTGGCTACCTGCCGCCCAAATGGGGCCTTGGTTTTACGCAACGTGTACCGACATTGTATTCGCAATCAGATATTTTAAAAGAGGTGCAGCAGTTCAAGGAGCATGCCTTCCCACTTGATTTTATTGGCGTTGAGCCTGGCTGGCAAAGCATGGCCTATCCCTGTACTTTTGAGTGGGACAAGACAAGGTTTCCTGCTCCACAGGCTTTTATCGATTCACTCTCGCGTCAGGGAATCCGTGCCAATCTTTGGCTCAATCCTTACGTTTCTCCGGTCGGTACACTTTATCCAAAACTTAAGCCATTGTCTGGATCACATACCGTATGGAATGGTATTGTCCCTGACATAACAATCCCCAAAACCCAGCAAATTCTAAAGGAGCATTTTTTCAAGCAACACCTGCAGCTGGGCGTAAGTGGATATAAAATGGATGAGACCGATGGATTTGACAGTTGGCTTTGGCCAGATGTTGCTACTTTCCCTTCAGGTTTTTCTGCTGAGCAAATACGGCAGGTCTATGGATTGAAAATGCAGCAGATGACAGCAGGATGGTTCAGGGAAATGAACAAAAGAACGTTTGGCCTTACACGGGCATCTAATGCCGGTAGCAGCGGAATGCCTTACGTCATTTACAATGATTATTACGACCACAAGGACTTTATCACTGCTCTTGTGAACAGCAGTTTCGCGGGCGTTTTGTGGACGCCAGAGGTAAGGGCTTCAAAGACAGCAGAGGAGTGGGTCAGGAGAATTCAATCTGTTTGTTTTTCTCCCATGGCCATGTTGAATGCATGGGCCGATGGCACCAAGCCCTGGTCTTTTCCTGAGGTAGAGAAAGCTGTACAGGACGTTGCCCAGTTGAGAATGCAGTTGTTGCCCTATATCTACAATTGTTTTGCCCAGTATCATTTTGAAGGTAAGCCTCCATTCCGTGCCATGCAATTGGTGGATGGATTTAGGTTCTCTACCAAAGATCAATACATGATGGGTGATCATATCTTGGTGGCACCCATGTTTGCAGGTGAAAAGACAAGGACAGTGTATTTTCCTTATGGGAAATGGTATGATTTTTATACCGGAGATTTTGTCGGAGAAAACCAGGCTTTGGTCATCACGGCATCACTGGAAAAAATTCCTTTGTATGTCCGTGAGGGAGGAATGATACCCATGGTGCCGCCCCATTTTCATGCACCTGCTCCAGGTGAAAAGATGGCTTTGGAAATCAGGCACTATGGCAAGATGACCTCCAGCACTGAGCTCTATGATGATGATGGCATTTCTTTTGATTATGAGAAAGGGATCCATTCCAAAACAAAGTTGATTGTCAGTAAGAATGAAAACGGTGAGCTGAAAGGGAACCTGATCAGGAGTTCAGCGGAGAAGGTTTTCTCTTACAAAGATGAAGTGGTTTGGAAATTCATGACAAAGCAATAAATTTTACTTAGGCTTCATCTGACTCGTCCATCCAATCCTCAGATTCAACATCTGCTGTGCTTGATTTTTTTGACTTTTTTGAGACAGCCTTTCCTGCAATCACAATCACAATTTCACCCCTTACACCCTTTGCTTCGAAATGATCGTGCACTT
>Ga0222712_10001791_pt1 | contig 25756 bp, 13 predicted proteins | sample C33_657DmetaG_FD_165043 | JGI IMG/M metagenome (GOLD analysis project Ga0222712, IMG submission 165043) | Estuarine water microbial communities from San Francisco Bay, California, United States - C33_657D | ecosystem: Environmental > Aquatic > Marine > Unclassified | place: USA: California... | reverse complement strand
TCGAACGGTCAAAGAAAAGAACCTATACCGGCAAAAATGATTCACTTAAAATTCAATGGGTCTATGAGTCTGGGGTTGGAGAAAAAATCTTCAAACAAATGTTGTATGATCATGGTATTAATGTGATCTACAACCAGCGCATTGACCTCAAATCTGCGCCAGTCAAACAAGACGGTCGCTTGAAGACCATCCGCATGGAAGGCGGGATGAAGATTGCTGCAAAAATGTTCATTGATGCCAGTTATGAGGGTGACCTCATGCACATGGCTGGACTTTCTTTTAAGGTTGGTCGTGAAAGCAATGCTACCTATGGCGAAACCATGAATGGTATTCGAATGGGGCATGTGGTAGGCAATGGCAAAACATCCATCGATCCTTATGTCATTCCAGGAAAGCCTGAAAGCGGACTCCTGCCTTTTATTGATCCGAAGCCCAATGGTGATGAGGGTACCGGTGATGACCGCACACAAACCTATTGCTATCGGTTGACACTGACCAACGATGCTGCCAACCGCATTGATGTGGAGAAGCCCAAAAACTATAACCCGCTTTGGTATGAGTTTCTGGTAAGAATGATTGCGCTCAATCCTGACATTTCTCTGAGCAGTATCATTTCTTTCACTCCCATGCCTAACAAAAAAACGGATACCAACCAGGGAAATTTTGTAGGAAATTCATACGCCTGGCCCAATGCAGATCATGCAACCAGGGTTGAAATTGCCGCAAAGCACAAAGACTATTCCATGGGGCTGATTTGGTTTCTTGGCAACGATGAACGACTGCCCTTGGCCATGCGCACAGAAATGAAAACCTGGGGATGGCCAAAGGATGAGTATCTCGATACCGATCATTTCCCATATCAGGTATATGTGAGGGAAGCCAGAAGGTTGATCAGCGACTATGTCATGACAGAACAAAACTGCAATGGTGAAAGGCCTGTGAGTGATCCGGTTGCCCTGGCTACCTATCCTTTGGACTGTCATTATGTTGCACGCGTGTTGGATGCGCAGGGCAAGGTCAGGATTGAGGGTGGATACGGAAAGCAGAAGTCAACCTATTATGGTATCAGTTTCCGCTCCATCATCCCTCAAAGAAAAGAATGTTCAAATTTGCTGGTGCCTGTATGTTTGTCTGCATCACATGTGGCCTATAGTTCCATTCGAATGGAACCTGTCTACATGGTACTCGGACAATCCGCCGCCACAGCAGCAGTCATGGCTTTGGAAAAAAACATCGATGTGCAGGATCTTTCCTACGAAAGCCTGAAAGCGCAGTTGTTGAAAGATGGACAGGTATTGTCTTTGGAAAGAAAAATCACAGCAGACATCGTTGTGTATGGTGGAACATCTTCTGCCGTCATTGCTGCCGTGCAGGCTGCGCAAATGGGAAAATCGGTGGTGGTGGTTTCTCCTGATCTGCATTTGGGAGGATTGTCATCCAATGGCCTGGGCTATACCGATACTGGCGACAAGACCGTTATTGGTGGATTGGCCAGGAATTTCTACCACCGCTTGTACAACCATTATCAAACAGACAGTGCATGGAAATGGCAGCAGCGCAATGCGTTTGGCAACCGTGGGCAAGGAACTGTTGCCAATGATACGGCCTACAAAACCATGTGGTTGTTTGAGCCCCATGTGGCTGAAGCCGCATTTGAACAGATGATCAGCGAAAACAGGATCATGGTTTACCGAGACCGATGGCTTGACCGTTCTCCTGGAGGAGTAAACATGAAAGGCAATAAAATCCTTTCCTTTAAAACGCTGGATGGATTGGTTTTTGCAGGGAAAGCATTCATTGATGCCACATACGAAGGGGATTTGATGGCTGCCACTGGGGTAGAATATGCTGTAGGAAGGGAAGCGGCTGGTCAATACGGCGAACAATTCAATGGTGTGCAAACAGAGGTGTTTCACCACGCGCACCATTTCAAACAGAAGATTGATCCCTACAAAATTCCAGGAGTTCCTTCAAGCGGCTTACTACCTGAACTCAACGCTGCGCCTCCTGGAAACAAGGGTGATGGCGACAATAAAATCCAGGCCTACTGTTACCGCTTGTGCATGAGTACAGCATCAGCCAACAGCATTCCATTTCCCAAGCCGGAGGGCTATGATCCAAAGCGCTATGAAATTCTTTCCAGGCTTTTTGCAGCAGGTTGGCGCGATGTGTTTCCAAAGTTTGATGCAATTCCCAACAAGAAGACGGACACCAACAACCATGGCCCTTTCAGCAGCGATTTTATTGGTGCCAATTACGATTATCCCGATGCTTCTTATGTGCGCAGAAAAGAAATCATAACTGAGCATGAACGCTACCAGAAGGGTTATCTCTATTTCATGGCCAACGATCCTTCCGTGCCCAAGGAAATCCAACAGCAGTTCAATTTGTATGGATTGGCCAAGGATGAATTTGTTGACAATGGTGGATGGCCTTATCAGCTCTATGTCAGAGAGGCCAGGAGGATGTTGGGTGATTTTGTCATGACAGAAAAAGATGCACTGGGCAAGACTGACATCAAACGTCCTATCGGCATGGGATCTTATTCCCTTGATTCACACAATACACAACGCTATGTGACGGCTGAGGGATATATTCAGAATGAGGGAGATATTGGTGTGAAGCCTGATCGTCCCTATTCCATTGACTTTGGCGCCATCACACCCAAGGAGAAGCAGTGCTCCAATTTGTTGGTATCTGTTTGTGTTTCCAGCACACATATTGCTTATGGATCCATCAGGATGGAACCGGTATTCATGATCCTTGGCCAGTCTGCTGCCATAGCAGCATCATTGGCCATTGACAAGAAAACCACAGTACAGCAGGTTCCTTATGATGTATTGGAAAATGAAATGATCAAGGCGGGACAAATTCTACGCAAATAAAAATCCTTCTGGGAAATATGTAATTCCCCAGAAGGATTCATTTCCTGATGCTGTAATCAGATAAGGGTTGCTTTTATTTTTTCAACGTGGCAATCACCTCTAGGTTGGCTTTTCTGATTTGCGCCTCATTGAGTTTCACAACCTTCCTATCGTATGTTATGATGCCATTGATTTCACTTTCGACATCAGTGGTCTGGGTATAGACAGCCGCAGAATAACCAAACGGAATCAGTTTTTTCAGCTTCTCTGTAAGATCAACATATGCCTTAGTGGCTTCTTCACTGGTTTTGTATTGCACATACCCCCAATTGCGGTTGGTCTCCCAAACATGGTTGTCTTTGACAAGACCAATACCACCATATTCGCCCAATACATTGACACGTTTTGAATCAAACAAGCCCATCACGGGTTCGGGGTAGTTGTGGATATCAATCATGTCCCCAACATCATAATGGTTTCCACCACTGGCAGGGTTCACAAGCCTGGACGGATTGTAATTCTTGGTCCATTCAATGATTTCTGGTGTTTTGAACTGGCCCCATGCTTCATTGAAAGGAACTGTTACGACTACCGAAGGATTGGAATAGGTCAGGTCCATGATTTCCTTCCATTCCTGCATAAAATTCTGCTCTGACATTTTGCTGCGTTGCAACTCCTGTCCATTGAAATAATTGCGTGTCTGCCATTTGGGATTGGCGTCTCCGCTGGGCATGTCTTGCCACACCAGTATTCCTTCACGATCGCAGTGGTAGTACCATCTTGCAGGTTCCACTTTCACATGCTTGCGGATCATGTTGAAACCAAAGTCTTTTGTTTTCTTGATGTCATATACAAGCGCTTCGTCGGTTGGTGCAGTATACAGTCCGTCAGGCCACCAGCCCTGGTCGAGAGGGCCAAACTGGAAATAGTCTTTGTTGTTCAACTGCATGCGGAAAATGCCATTGGCATCTTTTTGTGTTGAAATCTTGCGCATCCCAACATAGCTTTTCAACTTGTCTGTTGAAACACCATTGTGCAGGATGGAAACTTCCATGTCGTATAGGAAAGGTGACTCCGGGCTCCACAATTTTGCATTGGGAACAGCAACGGTTACTTCCTGTCCAACCACAGCCTTGCCCGTGCCGATGAGTTTGCCATTGTCCATCACTTTTACTTCGATAAGATCATTGGCAGATGTGCCGGTTGTAGAAGCCATTACAGCAATATTTCCACCATCAATGTTGGGCACTGTTTTTAATGCGGATACATGCGATGCCTCAACGGGTTCAAGCCAAACAGTTTGCCAGATGCCTGTTACAGATGTATACCAAATTCCTTTGGGAAGGCTTACCTGTTTGCCCCTCGGCTGAAAACCCTGGTCGGTAGGGTCCCAAACCTTGACGACAAGCTTCTGTGCTTTGTCTTTCACAATGAATGGTGTAATGTCCAGGCTGAAAGGGGTATAGCCACCCTGGTGTGCGCCAACTTTGACATCATTGATCCATATATCAGCCTTCCAGTCAACAGCCCCAAAATGCAGCACAAGTGATTTGTTTTTCCATGCTGCCGGAACAGTAAACGTTCGGTGGTACCAGAGCTCGTTTTTATCGCCTACCATTTTTTGTACACCGGACAGGCTGGACTCAACTGCATACGGAACAAGGATCTTGCCATCAAATGCAGCAGGTTCGTTGCTTCCTTTTGGAAGAATCGCATAATCCCAGGCACCGTTCAGGTTCTGCCATTGATCACGCACCATTTGCGGGCGTGGGTACTCAGGCAAAGGATTGGCTGGGTCAATTTTTTCAGCCCATTGGGTTTTGATTTTATCTCCAGTGGGTTTCCAGTCTTGGGAAAATGAAAATGAATGAAGAAGCGAGAAGGCGGCAATTGCCAGGAAATATTTCATGTGCAGGCATCAATTTGTTCCCACTAATTTATGAAATTATGCAAGGAAATGCTGTTAGAGTTTCTGATCATCGAATGAACGGCAGTTTTATTCAAATAAAATCAAGAAATTATAGCGGAAAGTGAATATTTTTACGCCTAGATGAGGTTATTTTTTCGGTTAGTGTTTATTGTCATTTGCGCAGCTCCTTCATTGCTTTTGGCCCAATCGAATAAGATGGGACTGGTCAGGGGTACGTTGAAAGATTCCACTATTGCCCTAAAAGGTGCTACTGTTTCAGTATTAAAGGCAAAGGATTCTACCTTGTTGAGGTATGGAATGTCCATTACCAATGGCGAGTTTCAGATCGGAAATCTTCCTTTTTCGAATTATATCTTGCGCATTACTTATTCAGGATACCAGCAGGTTGACCAGCTTTTTGAGTTGAGCGAAGTATCTCCCGAAAAAAATATGGGAACCATTCCAATGGTAAAGTTCTCTACGGTGTTAGACGGCATCATCATCAGGGCCGCTGCCATGGCCATCAATGGGGATACTACTGAATTCAATGCCAGCCAGTTCAAGACCATTCCCAATGCGTCTACCGAAGACCTGTTGAAAAAAATGCCTGGTGTTGAAGTGGATCGCGATGGATCCATCAAAACCCAGGGTGAGCCGGTAGCCAGGATTTTGGTCGATGGCAAACCATTTTATGGGAATGATCCCAAAATGGCCACCAGGAACCTCCCTGCAGACATCATCGAAAAAATCCAGGTCATTGATGCTGTAAGCGACCAGAGTGCATTCAGTGGATTTGATGATGGAAACAGGATTCGCACCATCAACATCATTACCAAAAAAGACAGGAAAAAAGGACTTTTTGGCAAGGGCAGCGCCGCCGTTGGAAATGAAGGGAGGTATGCCCATGCGGTGAGTGCCAACAGGATCAATGGAGACCGGAAAATCTCTTTCATTGGGCAGATGAATAACATCAACAACCAGAACTTTTCTGTGCAGGATTTTCTGGGAACAGCAGGGCAGGCAGGTGGAGGCAACAATGCTTCACCAAATGGAAGCACCAATGTATTTACAGGAAACGCCAACGGTATCGCTACTACCAAAGGTGGTGGATTGAATTACGATGACCAATGGGGGAAGACTACAAAAATTAGCGGAAGTTATTTTTACAGTGATATTTTTTCGAATACCAACAGGGACCGTTTGCGGGAAACCTATGTGATCAAAGATTCATCCCTGTACAATTCAAGCAAAATATTTTCTGGGACTACCAATAAAAATCACCGGGCCAACATTGAGATCGATCACATGTTTGACAGCTCTAATTCAGTATTGATCAAGTCGAGTTATTACAACCAATGGTCAGATGCATCAAGCAGCTCCAGTTCAACTACAACCAAAGGAAAGTCCTTGCCCATTAATGCCCTCAGTACAGTAAATAACTATTTCAGCCAGGGCTACAATGTCTACAGCAGTATCCTTTTCCGGCATAAATTCAAAAAACGCGGAAGAACCATGAGCTTCTATCTTAGCCACGGTGCAAGTGAGAGTGAGCGTAAATCCAGGAATTTATCTTATAACAACCGCTACAGCAGGGGCATTGATACATTGGATCAGGTGACTGAAACATTAGTGGATGGAATGAAATACGGGGCCAGCCTTTCCTATACGGAGCCTTTGACGATCAAATCTCAACTCGAGTTTACTTACAGTTATAACTATAATGCAGGAACATCTGATCAAATGGCCAATAAATTGGACAAGCTGACCAAGGTATATTCAATCGTGGTGCCAAGCCTGACCAATGCATTTGAAAATGACAACAAGGCCAACAGGGGTGGTGTTAATTACCGTAGGCAGATAAGCCCACTCTGGAATTATGTTGCCGGTCTTGCGGTCCAAAAAGCGAAACTGACCAGCAACAACATGACCACCAAATCCGACCTCAAGAATTCTTTTGTAGATGTTTTTCCTACCTTTTTTCTTCAATATAGAAAGGGCCGTTCCCAGAGCCTGCGCTTGAATTACCGTGGGTTCACACAACAACCCTATGTAACCCAACTACAGGACGTGGTCAACAACAGCAGCATCATGTATGTGCGGGCAGGCAATCCTTTGTTGAAGCAGGAATTCACCAATAAGCTGGAGGCCACATACAATTTTTTGAACAAGCGGAAGACCAACAATCTTTCCATCAACATGATTGCCTCTGCCACAGCAAGAAAAATATCCAATGCCATAACCCTGAATACAACGGGTGCCAACCTCTTGGTAGATGGCTATTCATTACCCAACGGTGCCCAATACATCAAGCCATTGAACCTTGATGGCGCCTATGCTTCAGGAATCAACATCCATTACAGCATATCGATGAAGAATCCGAAATCTTCCATCAACATGATGTCCTGGATCAACAACAGCAGGGAGGTAAGCCTTTTCAATGCTGTAAAAGGCTACACTTTCAGGGACACCTATGGTGGTCGACTGAACTTTAATCTGAACCTGAAAGATTGGTTAGACCTTGGGCTTTCAGGAAATTCATCGATCAATTATATCAAGTACACCATTGCCGGAAGAACCAATGCCAATTTTTACAACCACCGTATTTCTGCAGAGCCCACCATCAATACCAGAAAAGGGTGGCTCTTCACCAACGATTTCGATTACATCATGTTCAGGGGCAATGCCTCTGCCATAAACCAATCCATCCCACTCTGGAATGCCGGTGTTGCCAAACTCTTTGGGCAGGCAAAGAAAGCCGAGTTGAGGCTTACGATTTTTGACCTCCTCAATGCGAACAAAAGTATCAGCCGTAACGTTGAACTCAACTATATCGAAGATGTGCGCCAGGAAGTATTGAACCGCTATTTTCTCCTGAGTTTTACCTATCACCTGCGAAAGTTCAACGGAGGTCAGCGCTCAAAACGATAGGCTTTTTTCTCAAGCAGCCAATATTTTATATGGCATCGCAATTTTAAAAAAAATTAACAGGAACATGATCTGAAAAAATATCAGCCATCGCCGTTCCCAACTATTTTTGTGCCATGAACATTCAACTCATCAAGAACAGATCTGATATAGGCGCAGGCACCAGGGGTTCTGATATGGGAATCGATGCCATGGAAATTGCAGCCATCAACAGAGGGGATGATTTTTTTCATCGCCATGAACATATTGATGTAGAGACGCACAATGAAAGCATTTATAACAAGAACACCAATCCTTTTGCCAAGCGCATTGAACATGTATTTGAACAGTGTGAAAGGGTGTCAGTAGCAGTCAAAACATCCATCAATGCTGGTTATTTTCCTATTGTTTTATCAGGAGATCATTCCTCTGCACTCGGCACCATCAGCGGTATAAAAGCTGCCAATCCACATCATACCCTTGGCGTCATCTGGCTGGATGCACATGCCGATCTTCACTCGCCTTATACCTCACCTTCCGGAAACATCCACGGTATGCCCTTGGCTGCAGTAATGGGGTACGATAATCTCGAACATCAACTCAATCCTATTGAGGCGGCAACCGAATATTTCTGGAGAAAGATCAAGAACATCGGTGTTAAGGGCCCCAAGCTATTGCCTGAGCATTTGGTTTATTTTGGTTTGCGTGATTTTGAAAAAGCTGAAGATGATGTGATCCATCAAGAAGAGATTCTGCATTATAGGGTTGATGAGATGCGGGAGAAAAAGATTTCAATCTGTGTGGAAACCTGTCTGAAACAATTACAGGATTGTGATAGCATCTATATTTCTTTTGATGTAGATTCCATGGATTGCGACAGCATATCCTATGGCACTGGAACACCTGTTCCTACTGGGTTTTATCCGATGGAAATCATCAACATCCTTGATGTATTGATGGATAGCGGAAAGGTCTGTTGCATAGAATTTACAGAGATCAATCCTCTGCTGGATAACAAGGGAAACAGGATGGCGGAGACTGCTTTTGAAGTATTGTCGTTTGTTGCGAAGAAGCTTGAAACGGGTTCCGTTCCTGCCAAACTGTTTTCGGCTCAAGGTAATTGAAGAAGAAGGGCAGGAAGCGATTGATCGTTTTACTGCTGTGCTTCATCAATCCGATGATTTCTTCGGGCTTCGCGCCGATGGAGCTTTTGATTTCGAGGGCTGTTCTGCCAAAAATAATTTTACTGAAACCATTGTGGATGGCATGGCTGGTCATGTCATAGAGCATGTTCAGGTACAACATTTTTTCTTTTTGAATCGAATCATCATAGCCTAAAAAATACGTGTCCAAGGCTTCGCCATTGCTGATCATGGTTTTGAAACCAATCAGTTGATCATCCATGAAATAGCCAATGAGCAGGAAGGCAGACTGCAGCTTTTCTTTCAGCACACTGAAATGGTGCTTGGGCAAATAGAAAGTATTGAAAGGGGCATTGCTTGCCACATGAAGATAAAGCTCCTGCAGCTTGTCTTCATTTTGCCTGATTTCTTCCAGACCAAGTTCTTTTTTTTCGATTCCCTTTGCCTTGGTTCGGCAGCGTTTGAATTGGGCCCTGTATTTTTTAGACATCGCATTGACATAATCCTGCTCAGATTTCCACTCCTCTCTGAGTTCAAGCACCATGTTGGGTTGCACAGAAAACCGCATATCATCTTTGAACGAAGGCATCTTGAAATCTTCTACCTCAGTGGATTGAAAATCCTTGAAGGTGGTAAGGTGGATATCAATCCCCTTTGTCTTGAAATCTGCTTTCAATGCATCTGCTGCGAGGCTGAGGGCTTGAAGTACATCGGGTATGTTGGCAGTTCCTGAAACCGCATAGGCATTTTGTCCACTCAACATGTTGTTGCCCATCACCAGGATCCTGGAGGAATATTTTCTGAACAAATAGTTTTTAAGGGAGAGATGCTTGATTGGGTTTTTATTTCCGTAGCAATCAATGGCATTCAGGTCCAGGTACTGAGACAATGCAATGGCGACCAATTCATTACCCCTGAAAACCCCTATAAAATGACAGGTCATGTTGGTCGGTGCTGCTTTTTCTAATGCTTCCAGGTATTTTATGGACAGGAAAATATTGTTACCCGCCAGCAAATCCCAGGAAACAGGGAGTGCATCGGTATGGCGATAAATTTGATGGGAATAAGGAAGGCTCAATGTTTCAGTTGAACATTCAAAATTAAACCATTTGGTTTGTTTGGTCATTTTATGTTTCCTAAATGTATACCTTGTAAAACGGAGACTGCTGCAGATTGTTCTGCATCCCTGAATAAAACACTAAAGCAACATGAAAAGGCTCGATTTTGTCAAACAATCATCCGTATTGATCGCAGGCATGGCTTTTGCAAAGCCGTTCAATATCATCAACCGCATCAAAAACGATGGCCCGGTCATTGGTCACGGGGATTTCAAGTACCGGGTGAATTACAATTGGGGAAACCTTGGCACAAGCCATCCGGTAAAGGATTGCCATGAAATGGTGATGGACCGAAAAAAGAGGATTTTCCTGCTTACCAATGAGGTAAAGAATAACATCATCATTTATGACCGCTCGGGCAAATTGTTGGACAGCTGGGGTCACCAGTTTCCCGGAGGGCATGGTTTGACCATACACAATGAAGGCGGAGAGGAGTTTCTGTATATCACCGATCATGAGTTGGGCGAAGTGTACAAGACCACCCTAGACGGCAAGATCTTGCTGACCCTGAAACATCCCAAATTCATTGGGGCATACGGAGACTGCGACAAATTCAAGCCTACGGAAACCTGTATTGGCCCGAATGGAGACATTTATGTTGCTGATGGTTATGGTTCACAGTTTATTTTACAATACAGTGCCAAAGGAGAATTCATCCGAAAATTCGGGGGGGATAGTTTTGGCGAAAAATATTTCAAGCAGGCCCATGGCGTTACACTGGACACGCGCAATCCCGACGATCCGGTCTTGATGTGTACCGACAGGGTCAAGACCTGTTTCAAGATATTCGGTCTCAATGGCGAATACCGATCCAGTATTCAAGTGCCTGGTGCCTATGTCAGCCGTGCAGTTTTTGATGGGGAGATGATGTATTCTGGTGTCTGTTTCTCAGCATTGAAAAACCATATGCTTACCTACAATGCTGGTTTCGTGACCATCCTGGATGGCAACAACAAGGTTGTTTCCAATCCCGGCGGCACCAGGCCAACGTATAAGCATGGAGAGCTGCTTCCCATGGTTCAGGACAAGCCGATTTTCAAGCATTGCCATGATGTCTGTATCGATGAAGACAAGAATCTTTTTGTTGCGCAGTGGAATGCCGGGAATACCTATCCGGTTTTTCTGGAAAGGGTTTGATGGCAAGACAAATGAAGGTATGTTTCTTCAATTGATGTTTAATTTTCACGCTTTTATTGTGTTTGTAATTTTTACGTTTTACACATGTTGAAGTTTTGTCTAATTTTTTTTCAAAAACGTTCAACTTGCTGAGCAAATATCTCATGTATTTAGCATGATTTTATGTCAGCAGATGGGTATGAATTTTATTTTTTATTACCTTTCACACATCTTTAACATCCCTTAATTAAACCAAAGCCACATGCATCCAACCCAATGACTTTTGTCAGGGCAGTTCCATTTCATTGACTGATTTCACAGCAAGCTGTCCCATTCAACAAGTAATAGCTTTAACAAACCAAAACTTTCGTTCATCAAAATGAAAAAAACATTTGTTTTTCTCGGCCTCCTTTTCCTTTCCAGTCTGGCATTGGCCCAGGTGCAAATCAAAGGAATTGTAAAAGGGGACAATGGGAAACCCCTCGAAGAAGCAAGTATTGTAGATGTAAAGTCCAAAAAAGGGACATTTACCAATTCCTCCGGGATGTTTACAGTCAGTGTGGCATCCTTGCCAGCCAGTCTGGAAGTCACTTTTACAGGCTACCAGCGCAGGACCATTACGGTAAATACAACCAATATCACAGAGATAAACCTGGTTTCAAAAAATACAGAGTTGGGTGAGGTCATCGTTGTAGGATTCGGAACCCAGAAAAAAGCTTCGCAAACAGGTGCTATCGTTTCTGTCAGCCAGGCTGATTTGAAGAATACTCCAACCGCCAACGTTGTCAATGCCCTTGCTGGCCGTCTTCCAGGGTTGATTACCCAGCAAAGGTCTGGCTTGCCAGGTGGCGATGCCTCGTTGTTGCTGATCAGAGGGTATGGTACATTCAATACTTCAGGTCAGACACCATTGATTTTAGTTGATGGGGTTGAGAGAAGGTTCAATGAAGTCGACTTCAATGAGGTGGATAATATTTCCATCTTGAAAGATGCATCTGCAACAGCTGTTTTTGGTGTCAGGGGTGCAAATGGTGTAATCATTATCACCACAAAGCGAGGTGTTTTGAGTGCACCCAAGGTGACAGTTTCGATAGACCGCACCATGCAAAGGCCTACAAGGCTTCCAAAATACCTTCAGTCCTACGATTATGCAACGTTGTTCAACGAGGCTTACTTGAACGATGGGGGCGATCCCAATTTCATGCCTTACAACGCCACTGCACTTCAAAAATACAAAGACGGTTCTGACCCCTATTTGTTTCCTGATGTCAACTGGTATGATACCTTGTTGAGGCCCTCTGCACCGCAGTTACAGGCCAACGTAACCGTAAGGGGCGGTACTTCCCAGTTGAAGTATTTCCTTACTGGTACTTTTCTTGATCAGGAAGGATTGTTGAGGCCTGAGTTGACCAAATTTGCCGGCTACAATACCAATACCAAATATCAGCGTTTCAATTTCAGGAGCAATATCGATTATTCACTGACCAAGAACACCATCTTCTCTATGTCTCTTTCGGCAAAGCATGCCAAGCAGGTGGTTCCTTCTGACGGATTGGATTATGGAAGCGGTGCCACCAGTCTGCTCTGGTGGAACATGGCAAGGTGGGCGCCCAATCATGCACCTGTTTACAATCCCAACGGCACACTTGGTGCATTCTATGGCAATTCCAACCTTGTTGGAGATATAGCGAGAAGAGGCTTTACCAATAATTTCCGTACGGATATCGAAGCCAACATGGACCTGAAGCAAAAGCTGGACATGATTACTCCAGGTCTTTCATTTCGCACCAAGTTTGTGTACGATACTTATTTTGAATATGCGGAGAGAAGGTCAAAAACATACCAGGCTTTTGATTATTCACTCAACACCGGCGGCCTTCCGGTATACACTGCAAGAGGGGCTGAAAGTGCATTGGCATTTACATGGGTGAGCACCTTCTCAACAAAGCATACCTATGTTGAAAGTGCATTTGATTACAAAAGGGCTTTTGCAGGCAAGCATGAGTTTACTGGATTGGCCTTGTTTTTTGCAGACAGAACAAGAAGCGGTAGCAGTTTCCCATTCTCCAAGCTGGGTTACGCAGGCCGTTCAACCTATGCTTATAAAGGGAAGTACCTGGCAGAAGCCAACATAGGATACAACGGAACAGAGAATTTTGCCAAGGGAAGCAGGATGGGATTCTTTCCTGCCTTTTCTGCGGGATGGCTGGTTACCGAAGAGGCTTGGATGGAAAAGAAAGCCCCTTGGATCAGTTATTTGAAACTCAGATTGTCTAGCGGTAAAGTAGGTAATGCAAACATCGGTGGCAGGCGCTATCTGTATCTCCCTGATACTTGGGGTGCTGCAACAGGGTACAACTTTGGTTCAGGTGCTGCCAATGCCCTTGGAGGTTCATTTGAGTTGAACCTGGGTAATCCAAATGTAACCTGGGAAACAGCTTGGAAGCACAACCTTGGCATAGAGTCCATGTTCCTGAACAAATCACTCAGTGTAAATTTTGATGTTTTCTATGAAAAGAGGGACAATATCCTCCTTATCAGGCAAGACGTACCAACATTGATAGGCCAAGCCAATACGCCTCCTGTTAACGTTGGAAAGATGGAGAACAAAGGCTATGAGTTGGAAGTGAAATACAGCAAACGGCTGTCCAAAGATTTTGCCTTTGACATTGGAGGCAATTACAATTATGCCCGTAACAAAATCCTCTACCAAACAGAACCGCAAAGGCGATACTCCTGGATGGAAAGGACTGGCAAGCGTTTTGGTGAGAAGTTTGGCTATATCGCAGAAGGATTTTTCAATTCAAAAGAAGAGATCAGCAAATGGGCAGATCAATCCATTTTTGGGGTGATCATTCCCGGCGATATCAAGTACAAGGATTTGAACGGTGACGGTAAGATTGATCAATTTGACCAAGGCAATATCGGCAATCCTGATCTTCCTGAAATCACCTATGCCATCACCAACGGTATTTCTTACAAAAACTTTGAATTGGATGTCATGTTCCAGGGTGTAAGCAATACGAGTCTGTTGGTTTCATCTCAGGGTGGATGGGAATTCTACAACAGTGCCAAAGTAGCGAATCACCACATGGGTCGCTGGACACCTGCAACAGCCGCTACTGCAACATATCCTAGGTTGACACAATCTTCATCAACAGCCTTGAATAACTTCCAAAACTCAACCTTCTGGGTAAGGGATGCCTCATATATCAGGTTGAAAAATGTTGCCTTGAGCTATAATTTCTCAAAAACAATTGTTCAGCGTTTAGGGGTTGATGCATTGCGGTTATCACTGACTGCAGCCAATATCTACACATGGTCCGATTTCAAATGGTTTGATCCTGAAATCAGGACTTCTGCGGGCAATGTGTATCCTCAATTGCAGACATACAATTTCACCATTTATACAACCTTCTAAACACTATAATAAAATGAAATACATGTTTAATTATAAAAAAGTGTTTATTGGCTTGATGGGTATCATCTTGCTTAATGCATCTTGTAAGAAAGATTTTCTGGCTCCAGACTTTTCAGTATCATCAGCTTTTACACAGGATGCTGTTTTTAAAACTTGGGTTGAGGCAGAAAAAGTACTTGGCGCGGCATATGGCTACCTGCAAAACTACAGCGGATTCAATATTCGTGTAGGGGCAAACAGGTCCGGAACTTCATACCTTGCTGCCTATACTGATGAGGCAACCAATAGTTTTATTTGGACGGGCAGTTGGAATGTGACCAATGGTACATTCAACCAGTACTATAATCCTGATGATGTCTGGAATGTTTCGTATCAGGGAATTCGCCGTTGCAACATGTACCTGGAAAACATAGATAAAGTTACGGATATTGATGCTGCAACCATATTGCGAACCAAAATGGAAGCCAGAGGCCTCCGTGCATTTTACTATTTCGAATTGTTCAAAAGATATGGTGGAGTTCCATTGGTTACCAATGTTATGAGTACGGTAGGGGTGTTGTCTGGCAATACCGATGAATACAATCAGCCAAGGAAAACGGTGGATGAAACAGTGCAGTTCATCAAAAATGAGTTGGATACGGTCACAAAATACCTACCACCTCCCACTCCTGGAAGTGCGGCTACCGTTGGACGGATGAACCGGGCCATCAGTGTTGCGCTGAAAGGAAGGCTGCTGCTCTATTACGCAAGTCCATTGCACAATCCTGCTAAGCTTACTGCCAGGTGGCAGGATGCAGCATTGGCCAACAAGCAGGCAATTGATACAGCAACCAAATATGGCGCAGCATTGTTCAACAACTATCAGACATTGTTTACTTCTGCATCCAGAAGTGCTTCCGAGATCATTTGGTTTGTATTCCAAAACTGCGGATGTTCATTGGATACCTATGAGGGTATGCCATCACTTGCCTATGGTGGAACCAATCCAACATTGAATCATATCGACAAGTATGAAATGAGAACGACTGGGAAGGCAATCTATGATGCAGGTTCAGGGTACGACCCCAACAATCCATACCTCAATAGAGACCCTCGTTTGGGCCTTTCAGTCATTCAGGCTGGTGAGCTTTTCAGAGGATTTAATTATGCGCCATGGTGGGGTCCCGGTGGTGCTGACAGCAGGTCGACGTACAGCAACAAGCAATCGGATGGAAGCTGGACAGGCATGGTGTTCAAAAAATTCATGGATCCAGGCGCTGCAGCCAACAGGAACTGGCCTTTGATCAGGTTGGCAGAACTGTATCTCAACTACGCTGAAGCTTTGACTGAAGCAAATACAACAACACAGGCTGCAGCGTTTGCTGCTGTGAATACAGTCAGGGCCAGGGTAGGAGTAGCAATGCCTCCCATTGCGATCACCATCAGTAAAGACTCTCTTGTGAAGCGCATCAGAAATGAGCGTGGAGTTGAATTGGCTTTTGAGGAGCACAGGAATTTCGATGCACGCAGGTGGAGAACAGCAGCAAAAGATTTTGCTGGCAACATGTGGGGATTCAGGGTTTTGTATGATGATGCAACCAAGAAGTATTCTTATCCAAGGTATGCATTCCAGGTAAGAAAGTACTTGCCTCACTGGGATCTCTATCCAATCCCACAAGCTGAGATTGACAAGAGCAAAGGAAAACTGGTTCAAAATCCTGGATACTAATCCATAAATAAGTAATTGAAAATTATATGAATACTAAATTCAAATTCTTTCTGCTGGTCATGCTGACATCATCTGTTGCAGCATTTTCGCAAAAAGAAAACAAAACTACTGCAGGAGGACTTGTGACGGATATGTTCGGCAAGCAATTAAAGAGTGCAAATGTCAAGTCTAAGTTTCTGAACAAGGATATTACAACGAATCGGTTTGGAACATTCAGCCTTGATGGCATAACCAATGGCGATACCCTCATTGTAACTGCCTTAGGGTATGAAGCACAAGAATACATCGTAACAGACAGGAATAAAATACAGGTTAAGTTGTCTACAGTAAATGAGTGGAACAAAAATGTCAACATGATGTTTTATTCCAAAAAGAAATTGTTGATGACAGGATCTGTTGCAACAATTGGAGAGGAAGACCTTTTAAAAAATCCTTTTATCAACTTGAGAAATACGGTTGCAGGAAAGTTATCAGGTTTGTTTGTCTCTCAAAGTGATGCAGAGCCTGGATTTGAAGATCCCACCCTGCTGATCAGGGGCACGTCTTCTTTCAATGATGGAGGTGGAATCAATACCCTTGTTGATGGGTATGAGCGAAACTTTGCAGAATTGGAGCCAGCAGAAATAGCCACACTCAATGTTTTGAAAGATCCTATCTCCAATGCCTTGTATGGTAACCGTGGTGGCAGGAAAAGCATCTATGTTACCACCAAGCGTGGAGTTGCCAACCAAAACAATATTTCAGTACTGGTTCAGAATGGATTTCAGTCGCCTATCTTTATGCCCAAATCACTGAAGGCATATGACTATGCCATGTTGCACATGGAAGCATCTGCCAATGATGGTGTTCCTCAACTCTATACCCAGGCTTACCTTGATGGTTATAAAAGTGGAAGCGATCCTTACAAATATCCTGATGTGGATTGGTATGGAGCGGTCTTAAACAAGACTGCCATGCAGCAGCGCATCAATCTTACTGCTTCAGGCGGAAGCAATACAGCCCGGTATTTTATCATGCTCGGAACAACAAATCAAGAAGGACTTTTTAAATATGGCAACTCCAATCCAAACTACAGGTTGGGTCAAAGTTATCATCGCTATAATTTCAGGTCGAACATTGATGTTGACATTGATAAGAATACATTGGTACAATTGGATGTGAACGTAAGGCTTGAGCGCCGTGTTCAGCCACATACCGATTTCAGTACCACAACACTTTGGAGAAATATCTCAGCCTACCCTCCAGGGCTATTTCCCATCAACAATCCTGATGGTAGCTATGGCGGAACCAATGCTTTCCAGCGCAATCCGGTAGGGTATTTGAAAAGCACTGGTTACCAACACCAGGATCACCGCTTCGCTGAGAGCAATGCAAGGGTGTTCAGGAAGCTGGATTTTATTGCCAAGGGCCTTAGGGCAAATGTAGGATTCGCATTCAATACTTTCGTTAGGCCTGCATTGACACAAAAAGCTGATTATGCAGTGTATACCTATAATGGTCCAAGTGCACCATTGACCAAATATGGCAATGATATGGTACTCCAGCCTGCTGTAACATTTTCTACACTCCGTCACAGTTATGTATTTGAAGGTGGAATTGATTATGACAAGACCATTGCAAAGAATCATACCATCAATCTTAGAACCAAGGCCTACTTTGTTCGGCAAAAAGAACCAGGGACAGATCTTCCTTTTTCAAGAAGAAATCTTTCTGCTGTAGTGTCATATAATTATAAGGAGAAGTACATCCTTGATGTCGCCACTTCTTACAGTGGAAGCGATAATTTCGCAGAGGGAAAAAAGAATGGCCTGTTCCCTTCTGCAGGTGCATCCTGGATCCTATCCAAGGAAAACTTACTTGCCCGTGCCAAATGGATTGATCTTCTCAAAATTCGTGGCTCATATGGCGAAATGGGCAGTGATAATTTTGCCGCACTTAGGTTTCCGTATGAAAACGGAAAGGTTGTATCTGGAGGAACTCCGGCATTTGGCGTAACGCCTACAACTGTTTCCGGACTGTCAGAAGGAACCTTGGGTAATCCAGACGCTTCTTGGATGATCTACAAGCAAACCAATATTGGTATTGATTTCTCTTTCTTCAAGGAAGTTATTTCCGGTTCGGTAGAGGTTTTCAACGAGGATGTAACTGGTACACCAGTCAGGCGTGCGGATATCAGCAGCATCATCGGTATTGCCGTGCCCTTCACCAATGTGGGTATCAGCAACAACAGGGGTGCGGATGTGGTATTGAAATTGCAAAAACCATACAGCAAAAACTGGAGTGCGTATATCAAAACAATGGCAACCTTTACCAAGAACAAAATTGTTTATCAAGCTGAGGCAATCAAAGACAACCCATGGGAAGTCAGGACTGGATTGCCCATTGGTCAGCCTTTTGGACCCGTTGCAGCAGGATTTTTCAAGGATGCTGCCGAAATTGCCGCCAGCGCTAAATCTTCCTACGAAGCAAACTTAAAGCCGGGCGATGTGAAATATGTTGACCAGAACAAGGATGGCCTGATTGATTTCCGTGATGATGTTCCGATTGGAAAGCCATTCAACCCTGAAATTTTTTATTCTGCAGAGCTTGGTTTCAAGTATAAAAACTTCGAAATCAATGCCTTGTTCACTGGTTCAGAGAACAGGAGCCTTTTCTTGAATAACTATGAAGTGTTCAGGTCATTTTTGCCGTCTTCTGCAAGACCAACCGATTATATCCTCAACAACCGTTGGACACCGGCTACGGCTGCAACCGCAACCATGCCCCGTCTTACCACTGTTGCCAACACCCACAATTATCGGTCCTCCACTTTATGGTTGACAAATGGAAACTTTGTCCGCTTAAAGAGCCTGGAAATTGCCTACAACCTCAGCAACAATGCCTTGAAAAAATTGGGCATGAAAACGGGCACCATCTTTATCAATGGTTGTAACCTTGCCACATGGAGCGTGGTTCCTGAAGTTGACCCTGAAGGACCATCGGCAGGTATCCAGAATGATTACCCCATGTTGAAAGTGGTGAATGTGGGATTCAAATTGAATCTATAACACAAAAGCAATAAAGACATCAAAAGAAATATCTAAAAGCGTATTCGATGCAAAAAATAAATGTTAAACAAGTGCTTCTGCTGACAGCTTCTGCTGCATTGTTGATGTTGTCATCCTGCGAAAAGCCTTTTCTTGAAAAGCCCCTTGATGATTATGTTCCTTTGGGCGAGTCCTTTGAGGACATCAGGAATGCCAGGAACTGGATCAACAATATTTATAGTGACCGTGTCAATGAATATACCTTGTTGGGTAATTCCGGATTTTCTGCCGGCAGTGACGAGGCCATCCATGGCAGTACAACCAATACCAGCCGTGTGTTTTACAATGGTTCATGGAACCCATTGAATACCCCTTATGATATTTGGGCCAAGAGTTTCACTACAGTGAGGAAGATCAATGTGTTTTTTGAGAACATCAAAAATGTAGTAGTCATTCAGAATCAAGACACCATCAAACTTTCAGACGATGGATATGCCAATGCATATTATCTTTTGGAGCGCTTGAAGGGAGAGGCTTTTTTCCTCAGGGCATACAACTACCTCGAAATGTTCAAGTACTATGGTGCTGTTCCTATTGTCACGAGGTCTTATGGCGCAACTGAAGATTTCAATCTACCGAGAAATACAGTTGATGAAGTGGTTGCTTTTATAAAAAAGGACCTGGATTCTGCCATGAAATATCTACCAGAAAACTACGCCAGTTTCTATGGCCAAAGTTATGCGAACTGGCAGGGGCGTGCAGTTAAGGCCACATGTTTGGCATACAAAGCGAAGGCACAATTGCTCTATGCCAGCCCACTTCACAATCCAACCAATGATTTGGGCAGGTGGAGGGATGCGGCTGAACTGTATGGTAGATTTATTTCAACCTACGCAACTACGTATGGATTGGAAACCCAGGTGCAAAGAGCCTTCATGGATCCCAATAGCAAGGAAGCCATCTTCAATATCAGGGCAGCTACAGGTTTGAACACAATTGACAGAAACCAACGTCCGGCTGGTTTCAAATTTTTCACTGGTCCTGCTGCCAATCCCACCCAGGAGTTGGTAGATGCTTTCCAGATGAAAAATGGCAAGAGCATTACGGATGCCACCTCCACGTATAATGCTGCCAGGCCTTATGAAAACAGGGATCCAAGGTTTTATCAATTCATCAACTTCAATGGGGCCACTTTGTTGGACAATCCTACTGCAAGTACCTGGTCGGTTAGACAAGTTGAAACCTTTGATGGTGGTAAGGATGCACAGCCAGTGGTCAATGCCACAAGGACCGGTTATTATGTGCGAAAATTCATGGATACAACTTTGAACCTGGTTGCCAATCAGACATCATTTAGGCCCTATGTGTTGATGCGTTACCCTGAGGTTCTGCTGAGCTATGCAGAAGCTGTCAATGAAGCCTATGGACCTTATGCATCCTCTACAGCATCTTCATTGAAGGCCTCCGCTGCTGTTGAACAAATCCGGCAAAGGGCTGGCTTGATTCCATTCGCCCTTGGTACAACATTGACACAAGCGCAAATGCGTGATGCTATTGTGCAAGAGAGAAGGATCGAATTGGCTTTTGAGAACCAGCGTTTTTGGGATGCCCGTCGTTGGAAAAAGGCTGAGCAATGGTTCAATGTTCCTGCAAGGGGTGTGCAGATCACCAAGACAGGAAATAATTTTACTTATAAATATGTGGATGTTGAAACAAAAACATTCACTGCAAAAATGAACCTGTTTCCTATTCCTGATGCAGAAATCAGGTACAACCCCAAAATGAAGCAGAATCCGGGATGGTAATTTAAGTCATCACCTTCTTGTTCAATATAGAGATCTCATAAGAAAACAGCCTGCATTTTTGATGCAGGCTGTTTATTTTTGAAGCAAGAGGTTCCTATCGCTCAATTCATTTTTTTGCTTTGATCATTTTCCTTTTTCCAAATGGCAATTTTGCAATGATGGTTTCACCTTTTCCTTTTTCATTTGTAATGCTTTGAATGGTCCAGAGATCATTCAGGTTCTCGCCATCAATGATGCTGCCACTGTAGTCTCCCCAGGATACACCATCTGTAGCCCCCTTACCTTCGCCCAGTGAAATGATTTCGCGAATTGTTCCAGGACTGTCTTTGCTCATTCGATAGGCAACCCTGGGGCTGATGAAGGAATTTGCATTGACCTCCTGAAATCCAATCAACACATCATTCTTTTTGTTGACCGCAATCGTGGTTTGAATATAATTAGAGCTGTCATTGTTGATCAGTCCTGTCTGTACAATTGACCCGTCATTGGCGTTGATTTGGTGCCATTGCACAGCAGCATGTCCAGTTTTGTTCACCGCCTGTGAGAACCATAGATGACCGTTTTGGAGAACAATGTTTTTTGGATTCCTGTCTCCGCTGGAAACTTTTTGAGCTGTTCCTTTTTGTGGCGATTGGGGTGGGTAATCAATATATTGAAGATTATGGGGTTGCTGTGATACAACCATTGCATATGGAATTCCTTTTTCATCCTCTACAATTTTTCTGATGATAAATTCCTTTCTTACTATTTCAAAAAAATACAGTGCTTCTGTATCATCCTGTCCGAAAACAGGGTGGCCCAGGCTTCCTTCAAAATGATAGATTGTTGCAGGCTTTCCAGCTTTGGCTTCTGCAGTTTTCATGATGAAGGTTCTTTCTTTTCCACCAGGGAATGAATACCCAATCCATTTTTTGCTGTACCCTATCCCGCCACCATCAACACCATTTTGTGCAGGAACGGCATACGTGTTCCATGCACCGAGGGGATTATTGGTTTCAGACACAGAAATATTCACAGGCTTGACTTTAGGCTTGTCGTAGTACCACCAAAGGTCAAAGACAAATACATTGTTGTGGACATCATAGAACATCTTTGGATCGATGCCGTTGTTGAAGCATTTCTGAGAAACGCCCTGAATGAATTCTCCCTTCTTGTTGTAAATAATCAGCCCACTATTGGTTCCATGCAATACATAATTTCCGCCAACGGCAATCTGTGGGTCAACCTGTCTGTTTCCGTCCATGGATCCGTTGAAAACAAGCAGACCGTTGACAATGGCTGGATTTCCGCCTTGCATTCTCTCAGGACAGGCCGCACTGTCATTGAAGCTTGATTTGTGCATGGGTGTAATGATCTCTGTTCTGGAAGGGTACTGCCGGGTGGTTTGTCCTTTTCCACATAACATAACAATCATTGATACTGAAAGACTCAATACATATTTCATGGATTTCATTTTGAGTTGAGAAATTAATACATTATTTAGTAATTATTAGGCCTTTTATTGTAAAAAAGCAATTCTCTGTTTTTTAGATTTTTCTTCTTCTGTCTGAGGGCTCAACTTTGTATGAGCTGCAGAACATTCGTTATGGTTTTGATGGGTGCAATTAAATCATCACATCAAAATTTATCCAACATGAAAAAGAGAATTTATTCCTATGCAATTCCGACATGTATTGCTGCATTTCTGATCATATTATCCAGTTGTAACAAGGATGATGATGAGATATCCACTATTTCAGGATTGATATCCGATCGGTCATCGCTGAACACTTTGAACACAGCCATCATCAAAGGTGGCCTTGTTGCCAAACTCAACGGAACGGAACAATTGACCCTCCTGGCACCCACCAACGATGCCTTTAGCGCTGCTGAAATCACACCAACTGTGCTGGAATTTTTATCTTCCAATGATGTGGCCAATATTTTGTACTACCATGTGATTCCGGGCAAGATCCTTGCCGCTGATATGCCGGTTGGTCCCAATGCCAAGGTGCTAACCTTTAATGGTGATTCTGTATTTGTCACTAAAAACACCAATGGTGTTTTTGTGAATGGCATCAAAGTATTTGAAGTCGATGTACTTGCTTCGAATGGAGTAGTACATACATTGAACACAGGAGTATTGAGGCCCGCGCCAGGGGACATCCTGGCCACAGCAGCTGCCAATGGGCTGGACTCTATGGTAAAGGCCTTGAACTTTGCAGTAACAGGAGCTGGGGGAGATCCTTCCATTGCTACATCCATCTCCAATGATCTATTGACTGTTTTTGCGCCCAGCAATGCAGCCTTCACTGCACTGCTGGCAGATCTTGCCCTCACAGATATCACACAAATTGACATGGCAACCTTGATTGCGACCTTAAAATTTCATGCTTATCAGGGAAGGATGTTCTCTTCAGATCTCACGAATGGAAATCTAACCATGGTTTCTGGAGGAATAACAACCATCACCCTTCCATCTGGTTCCTCTACATTTGCAACAATATCAGGTTTTGGCAATGGTACCAATACCGCCAAGATCACAAAACCTAACATCAATGCGCGAAATGGCGTCATTCATGTAATAGACAAGGTTATAATTCCATGATGAATAGTTATCCAATAGGTACAAGTTTGGTTTGGGTGACAATTGGTTACAATCCTCATCCAGGCCAAACTTGTATATTTTGTTCTTGAGCTAATCCTTAAACTGGGCTAACTTCAAAAATTTATTTTGACTGATTAAATTCATCTATTTATTTCTGTGTATTTTACATAGTATAAAATAAATACACATTAGAAATCAATTCATATGAATCAGTTCAGGGTAGCTTCTTTTCTTGTTCTTGCCTTTCTCTGCTTTGCAGCAAAGCCCCATCAAGGTAAATCTGTACTTATTATTGGTGATTCCATTTCCATTGGATATACCCCTTTTATAAAAACTGCATTGTCGCCAAACGTTGAAGTGGCCCATAATCCAGGCAATGGTGGTTCCACACTAAGGGGAATGGAAAGTATGGACAAATGGATTGACAACCGTGATTGGGATGTTATTGTTTTCAATTTTGGCCTCCATGACATGGTGCACAAGGACAGCAGTGGGAAGTATGATGTCGTCAATGGCACAATTGCTGTTCCGTTGAAGGAGTACAGGAAAAATCTTGAAGCAATTGCAGATAAGTTGAATGAAACAACAGCTAAGGTGATTTTTGTTACAACCACCATGGTGCCTGAAGGTGCAAGTGGCCGCAAAACTGCATCTGTGCCAGCGTACAATGAAGTGGCACTTAAAGTGATGAAGAAGAAAAACATACAGGTCGTTGATCTCTATCAACCTTCCCTGGAAATTCATCCCCTCAACTCAAAGCCCAAGGATGTGCATTATACGCCAAAAGGATATGAGCAATTGGCTTCCATTGTTGTTGCCGCCATTCGAAATGCTTTGAATGGGTAATATTCTGTTTCAATAAAAAATGCTTCGTAGCCTAATCGGTACGAAGCATTTTTATGTGTAGGTATCTAGTGGTAGTCCCGACAGGAATCGAACCTGTATCTAAAGTTTAGGAAACTTCTATTCTATCCATTGAACTACGGGACCAGCCTTCCTGCTAGATGCAGGGGCAGCAAAATTACTCAATATATTTTTTTAACAAAGCTTATTTTCATTTTAGTTTTAATTTGAAGTGCAATTTGGAGCTAAAATCGATTTTCAAGCCTAATCTGAATGAAATTCACGCTAAAGCTTTCTTTAACACTATTTGTTTTGACATTCTGTTTGATGCATTCGTTTGGTCAGCAATACCAGGCGGTACATGGCTCCAACTATGCCGGTAGCCTCGGTGTAATGAACAATCCTGCATCGGCCCTTTCCTCGCCATTGCCCTGGGACATCACTCTTTTCGGGCTTCAGCTCAAAAACAGTACCAATTTTTTCTACATCGAAAAATACGACCCCACAGGCAAGGATCCCCAATTGGCAGCTTGGATTCAGAATGGCGAGTATAAAAGAAGGTTGAATACCCAGTTTAACTTGAACCTGCTGAATGCACGATTCAGAACATCCAACAGGTCGGCTATTTCCGTTGGCATGAATGTCCGATCAGCTTCTCTGGGTGGCTCATCAACCTATAATTTTATTGACACCATTCTTGAGCCCAATACGTTTTTGAAAGTCAACATGCAGAATCAGCCACTTGATGCATTTGTCAGGAGCAGTACCTGGGCAGAGGCCTTTGGTAGCCTGGCCTTGAACCTAGTAGACAAGAAGCATTTCATTTGGAATGCAGGGGTCACCATCAAAGCCAACATGGGCCTTGCCGGTATTCATGCTGCCATCACCAATGGTCAATTCAAAGAATATGTACGACCAATTTTTAGTGTATACGAAGTAACTACCGTAGACCTGAAACATGGATATTCTGCCAATCTTGATTTTTGGGATCCGGCGGCCAGTACGAAATCCAATCTAAAGCGCTATTTCGACCAATCCAGGCGCGGAGGGTCAATAGACCTGGGAATGGAGTGGATCATCAAAGACCAACAACAGATAGAACTCTTCAACAACAGGAGCCAATACAATTATACCTGGAAGTTTGGATTGTCACTGCTCGACCTTGGCTATGCAAAATATACATATGGATTTGAGTCCGTGAGCACTTCAGGGGTGAAGCCCAATGTCAATGGTATTACGCTGGCCAGAAAATTTGACTCTACCATTACAGGACTTGATGTTCTAAATGATTCTATCCAGACAGTAGTAGGCCA
>Ga0222712_10001790_pt1 | contig 25756 bp, 33 predicted proteins | sample C33_657DmetaG_FD_165043 | JGI IMG/M metagenome (GOLD analysis project Ga0222712, IMG submission 165043) | Estuarine water microbial communities from San Francisco Bay, California, United States - C33_657D | ecosystem: Environmental > Aquatic > Marine > Unclassified | place: USA: California... | reverse complement strand
TCCATTCGTAGGCATAATTCATATACCTATCAATAGATTTTCCAGAAACTCTCATTCTGTTTTCAATACTCTTCCATTGTGGTTCAGTAGTAATATACCGAAGTTGAGTATCAGCAGTAGAAGGATTGCCTCCTATTTTTTTAGCAAAAGCACCCAGTCCATAATAACGAGAAGCAGAAGTAAATTGTATCAAACCATAACCTCTTCCACAATTATAGTATGAGGTTCTGCTACCACCTTCACAAACATTAGGAACAAAAGTTGATTCCTGCTTAATGTTTCCCATAATGGTAGCAAGGGCGTTTTTGTCTTTAATACCACGATCCTGGAAGTATGCCAGGGTAGCATTCTCATGTTCATTACACCCTTTACAAATAAGCCTTTTCTCTTTTGGCTTTGGTGGTGGTGCAACCTCTAGGATTGCTGTCTTCTCGGGTTCAAACTCTTTAATAATTGAATAAGGTTTTTCTTCCACTGGGGGAGGAGGACCTTGCAGTTTATAACTAGAGAATGGCAGTGTTGCCGTATTGGTTGTAACCATTGCCAGAAGAGGCAGGGCTACTGTAAAGATAGATTGCATTAATTTTAATTGAACTCTACATCCGTATAGAAAGGGGGTACACCCTTTTCTCAAAGGGCACTTTCCACGGCTCTAAATGTCACATCAAGGACTAATAATAATTACCCTACTCATAATAGGGATTTTTCCATAATAAGTTAATATTTAGTATTTGTCAAAGATCGGTCAAAATTTCATTTAAATACTCTAAAGAAACTATTTCAAGATTATTTTTTCGTAAAATCCACTCACGAATTTCATTGTACAAATTTTGAGCTTCTTTTTTATTTCCAACATCATACAAGTGTTGTACACGATTTATATGATACTCAATAATATCATTAATTTGATTTTTCATTAAAATAATCCTTTCTAAAATACCTTGACAGGATATTTGAATTATAGTATTTGGGTATCCCATCGTCAAGAGATTCAGTCAAAACATTATAAAAAAATAACTGTCTAGTCTCTTCATAGTTTGTTTTTCCTAAAGTTTTATGTAAAGATAATATTGTTCTTTTAAATTTATCTTTACCTAACTTTTTTATATCTTCCTTTAATTCTGGACAAGAGCCATAATATTTTTTCCAATCAGATTCTTGTTTTACTTTTCTACTCTTACCTTTAGGTTTTCTGAAAGACCAAAAATATTTTCTCCCTAAATATTTTCTATTATTTTCTAAACATTCTATTAGATATACAAATCCGTAATAATCTTTTATATCATCAGAATCAAATACTTTTCCATTATAAGTCCACGGATTTTCATACTCCATAAAGTCCTTTATGTATTTGGAGTATTTAGAGTACAGAATTATCTTGAAACTCCACAGAGTCATTATAGACATAAAAAAACACCCTCGTCAAGAGGGTGTAAAATTATGTGAAAATTATCACTCAAAAGATTCTAGAATTTGAGCAACCCAAATTTCACTCATATTTTCAATGATAACATTTGCATCATCAATTGTTTCTGCGAAGTTGTTCTCTAGGAGGTATGATGCTACAATCTCATAAATTGTATACTCTTCACCTAGTTGCTTCTTCTCTTTTGGAGTTAGAGTTCCTGCAGACATTGCTCTTTGTCTTGCTGTCTGTAAGTCTCTATCACCACCCTCAACTTTGGAAGCATAACCACTCATACCTGCTCTAGGTTTATCTCTTACTGAACCTCTTCTTGCTGCAGCAAGTCCTCTTAGAGTTCTGCTCTGCTTTTCTTCCCTTTTCTTACGGTCTGCATCAGACTCATCACGTTTGTGCTTGATATAAGGACGGTCAGCACCTCTCTCTGCTGCTGCGATGGTCTTATCTACACTACCAGAACGCTTATATGCTCTTGAACGTGCTGCGAGTTCTCCACGAACCCTTGTTTCACCTTCCTTGCCAAGTTCCTTTCTCATTCTGGTTGCTTCATCTAATTCATATTCTTCATTGTATTCTTTATTTTTAACTGCTGCGATTGCTTCTGCTCTTGACATTCCAGATGCCATCATTCTTGCAATCATTACATCTGCAAAGTCTTTATCCTTATCACCGTCTTGGTCCTTTTTCTTTCCTTCATAGATTGAAGAATATGCATCAGCGATATCTCTAATCGTTTTTGCTGATGGCCATTCAAATGATTGAGTTTGCGTCATTGGTTTTTTAGGAGTAGTTGGGGATGATGGTTTTAATGCGGCAACTGCTCCACTCTTTACGATGGAGTCTGCTTTTGCTTTTTGTTGTGACATAGATATGTCAGAACTTGTAGGATTTTTTGCCCCAGGTAATGACATATTATTCTGTCTCATCACCGAAGCAGATTTCATTTTACTAATTTCATTATCTTGCAAAAGAGGATTAGGAGTTTTTGGTTTGTTTGCAAGTGTCGGATTTGCCAATGCCCAAGTTGATTTTCCAGTTGCTTCTGCACCTTTTACATCTCCAGACTTAACTTGAGATTTATATGTTTGCATCCCACCTTGAATTTTTTGAGCAGTGGTTGCATTTGCAGGAGAACTTGTTGCTGGCTTTGCAGGTGCGGTTGGAGAAACCTTTGCCGTTGGTCCAGGAGATGGTGGTTTTGTTGCGGGTTTTTCTGCTGGTTTCCTCGATGCTGCTGCTAATTGGTTTTGTCTTGCTTGTTCTTGTCCCCTTCTTAATGTTGCAATATCAGTAGTATTGCCAACTCTACCTGCTAATGCAGATTGTGTTGGTTTTGCTGCGGGTTTATCGATAGTGCCAGTAGTCACCAATCTTTTTAAATTTTCACCCCTTTGTCTTTGTCTCTGAAGAGCAGCATTATCTTTACCAGTAAGTTGTCCTGCTAGTCCAGAAGGAAGGTCACGCAATGCTCCAACTAATCCTCTACCAACTCTATATCCAACATCACCTTGAGGAGCCTCAATTAAATATTCACCACTCTCTGTAGGCGAATAAACACCCTCATATAAACTCGCCAAAGCATCCAAGTCTTGTTTATTCATCTTTCTTTAAGTATTGAAAAGTACTTTTCTTAATATTATTTATTCTTTATTTATCTTTATCAATTTCCCAAATTCCTCTTATACCAATCTCTCCACCTAAAAGTTCCTGTGCCTTACTGCCATCTGGTTGTTTTTCATAATATACTGCATCCTTTACAATCTTCTTTTGAGTTTCAGTATACTTATCTTTTTCTATCTCTTTTAATATCACTTCATTCTTCATATTCACTGGTTCAGGTTCTTCCAGTTTTTTATACTCTTCTATTGCTTTATCTAAATCACGTTCAACTCTTTGGTCCAATAACTCTGGAGTATTGGCGACATAATCATTCACAGTATCATCAATCCAACCTCTTTTCAGAAGTTCTCGTTGAATCTCATCAACAATATCCCAGAGTCTTTTTTTATCAATACCAAATTTATTTGATAAAAACTCAATAATACCTTCAAGGATTATAGAAATTTTAGCCCACTCTATAATACCTCTCCTTTTTTTACCAAAGGAAAAGTTGAATTTCATTTTTTTGGTGCAGGAGAAACTTTAGCATAAACCATTCTCTTACCCCATTTTTCTGGAGTAGTGTTTGGTCCAGCAATGTCTTTTGTAATTTGAGGAGATACATCAAAACTTACATCTTTATTCACTGCACCAGTTTTTCCAAAATTTCCAACATCATTTATTTTTGCAGATGTTGATTTTGTTTTTGTTCCTTCTGGTTTAGCAGTTAACTTTAATCTAGAACCATATGGTATTGATGGTTTTCCACCTTCACCCTTTGGTGCTTGTCCTTCTTTATGTTTGAAAGGAACGGCAGCATTTCTGGTAGTCCAATTATGTGGATCTCCAGTTGCAGTAGTTTTGTTTGGTGTAAACTTATCACCAGGAGCATATACCGATGCCTTTACTGGTTTCCAACCATAACGTTCTTGCTCTTTTGGGGTATGTGCCCTTTGAGTGAATTTCCCACTCTTTTTATCAAGTACCCCAGGTTTATAATTTTTATATGCAAGAACTTCTTGCTTTGGTGGTTGTGGTTTTGGTGGAGGTGGAGAATTCCACCAAAACTCATTTATGGAATATGCTTCAGTACAAAATTCTTTAAAAGTTTTCATAATCAGTCAATAAACTGCTTCCAGTATTCATATGAAGTCATCTCTTCATTCTTAGTTGCTTGGTAAGAACGAACTCTTGCTTCACCCTTTTTATCTGGTGCAACCATATGAGTTTTGATTTTTGTTGAAGGTGATTCTTTCTTTTCCTTTTCAAATGCCTTATGAACTTTGGCAGCATCATCATACATATGAATACTCTTGGCACCACTTTTCTTTGCTACTGCTTTGGCAACCTTGACTTTTTTCTCTCCAATATCACCACCCTTCATTCCACCAGTGTAATGAATATTAGACTTTTCTACATTAATTCCATGCTTCTTAAGATGCCCTTGGAATTCACTTGGGTTATCAAACTTGGAACGAGCAGTAATTAAATGAACATTTTGTCCTCTCGCTTGCTTTCTCTTAATATCTTTAATTACTTTCTTGTTGGGACTTGAAGTTTCTTTGAACTTTTTAGCACTTTGGAATTCACTAAAGTCATAAGAGTGTCCCTTTTCTAATTTATGAGTATTAAACTCTTGATTGCTTAAACTCTTAACTCTTTTTCCAGATGCATCTTTTACATGAACCTGAACATTTGGTTTGCCCTTTTTACCATGTCCGAACAAAGTCTCATCAACATCATATGCATGAACTGTAGTCTTCTTTCTAGTTCCTCTTGCCTTTTCTTCAATATATTCTTCAAGAATTGCTGAAGTAAATTCATCACTAATGTGCTCAAACATTACCTCTGCTGCTTCATAACTTTCTGCATAGTCGGCAGCAACTAACATTTCGATGATGTAATGGTAAGCATCATCGAAATCAAATGATTGGTTGAGTTGTTGCATTACGGAATCCATTTCTTGCTTTCTTTTTTGGAGTCCATATGCAGCACCAGCAATTCCAGAGGATGGTTTTACCTTTGCGCCAGATTTGGCGGCATCAACTCCAGACTTTGCTGCTTGTCTTGCTCTTTGAATTGCCATTGCACCAAGTCCTGCGGCTCCTACAGCAAGTGCTCCTGCAGCAAGTGGAGCAATTTCATCAAGTTGCTCACCTTCTGGTTCATATCCCATTTTGAGACCCATTGATCTTAACTTATTTTTAACTAAGTTAATTCTTGTTTTCATCTCTCTAGGATCAATTTTTTCTTTTTTATCTTCATCATCTTTTGTTTCTTCAGTATCGCACTCACATTCTTCCATAGCCATCTTACGAATTTTTGCAAAATATATTTGAGCTCCCTTTTTTTCTCCGTATTGGTCAATCATATTTTGCTTCATACCAGACTTATCATACTTATTTTTAAGTCTTTTTTCTTTTGCTTTATTAGATGATGTCATTTCTTCTTCTGAAACAAACTCTTCTTTTCTTAAAGGGGGAAGGCTCACACCAGATAATTTCTTCTTCCTCAATTCCTTTGCCTTATTTCCAAGCTGCTCTGCTGCTTCTGGAGATAATGCACCTGCACCACTAGACTTGGAAAGAGGATTTGCCATCAGAGATTTTGTCACTTTCTTTCCTTTTTTCTCATATTCAGGATTAATACCCTCATATATTTTTTTAGTATTGTTGGCGCTAGACATATTAATACTCTAGTTTTTTTAGTTATTTATATTTTTAATTCAAAGGAAGTTCATTAACATAATCAATCGCCTTACTTAAGTACTTATGTGCGAGTTCCTTATGATTCCAAGTAAAATTCTCTCTATCAAGTTGATGTTTTAATCTATTTAATCTTGCTTTTAGTTCGAAAATATCGGTTATATGTACCATAAAAAAAGAGGAGTATTACCTCCTCTATGTATTATATTTTATTTAAGGTTCAGAGTTTAAATCCTGCAAATGTGTCAGTTTTAACATCTTGTTTAATTCCACCAACAATATAAGACTCAACTTCTGTTTCTTGTGGTGCAACTTGAAGTCCCTTTGAAGAGATCCAATGTTCTGTCCAAGGAAGAGGATTATTTTTTGCTGAAATATCATAAAGTGGTTTAATACCAATTGACTTCATTCTGCGATTAGCAATCCACTCAACATATTGATGAAGCAATTTGTCATTGAGACCAATCATAGATCCGTCTTTAAACAAATATTGTGCCCAACGCTTCTCCTCATTTACACAAAGATCAAAGGAAGATTTTACCCATTCCTCTTCTTCTTTAGCAATTTGTTGCATCTCTGGATCATCTCCTTCGCGCCACTTATTGAGGATGTTTTGAGTAATGACAAGGTGCTGATTTTCGTCTCTTGCGATGAGAGAGATAATTTTAGCGGATCCTTCCATAAGTTTGAGTTCACCAAACGCAAACGAGCAAGCGAACGAGACATAGAACCTGATACCTTCGAGAATATTGACATTAGCGATAGCACGATACAGTTTTCTTTTTAGTTCGATACGATCTTCTTTTGAAGATCCAGCACCCTCTTGTGCGAACATCCAAGCATTTGATGACCCATATTGTTGTGCAGCATTTATGAATTCATCATATGCAGTAGTTACTGAAGATGCTCTTTCTAAAATATTCTGATTATCAAGGATAGTATCAAATACTTCAGAAGGGTCTGGATAGACGTTTTTGATAATATAGGTATATGAACGAGAGTGAATCATCTCCATGAATTCCCAAACTGTCATACAAGCTTCCAACTCTGGAAGAGAACAGTATGGAATAAATGCCATACCAGGACCACGACCCTGAACACTATCAAGCAAAATCTGATACTTCAAATTAGAAGTGAAGATATGTTTTTGTTCTGGACGAAGAGTTTGATAATCAGCACGATCCTTTTGAAGGGAGACCTCTTCAGGTCTCCAAAAGTATCCTAGCTGCTGTTGTGTAAGTTTATCAAAGATAGGATACTTGTAGCTATCGTATCTTTGAATCCCCAATGGAGCACCAAAAAACATTGATTGTTTTTTGTGATTTACTTTATTCGTATTAAATACTGTCATACCTTTAACTGACATTTTTTCTTCCATAGAGGATACAAAATTGTAATGCATACTTATCTCCCTATAAAACTAGTAATCATAATTAAATTTTACAAGATTCGCAATCTTCTTCATCAGAACTCATAATATCATTTATTAACATTTCGAGTGCCTGTTTTTTATCTTCAATCACATCATCAGTTTTAATATCATAAGTATTTTGATAATAAGAAGTTTTCCACCCATACTTATAGGTTGTTAGGAAATCTTGTGCCATTACTGAAGTAGGAACTTCATTATCGGCATAATTTTCTGGATTATACGACCAGTTTCCAGAAATCGCTTGATCAAAGAATTTTTGCATAACAGCAACAATATTAATATAACCACGATTACTAGGCATATCCCAAAGAAGCGTATAATTGTTCTTAAGAGTTTGATACTGGGGAACAATCTGCTTAAGTGGACCTTTTTTCGACTTCTTAATGGACAAATAATCTCTTGGTGGTTCAATTCCGTTGGTTGCGTTTGACACAACGGAACTGCTCTCTGAAGGCATCTGTGCGGACAATGTGCTATGTCGTATACCGTATTCAAATATAGATGCTCTAAGACTTTCCCAATCATTCTCTAACTTTATAGATGAAATCTCATCAACTTCTTTTTTATATGTATCGATGGGAAGAATCCCATCAGCATACTTGGTGCGTCCAAAATATTCACAAGGACCTTTTTCTTTTGCAAGTTGATTAGATGACTTCAAAAGATAATACTGGAAGGATTCGGAGAGACCGTGAACAGCATCCCAAGCTTCTTGGGAATCATAATTAAACCCAAGTTTTGCCAAATAGTGTGCAAGACCAATAAATCCTACACCAAGAGAACGACGTGCCTTGGTGGCAATTTCTGCTGCTTTCACAGGATACTTTTGATAATCAATAAGTTCTTCAAGTCCACGAACAGATAGGTCGCATAAGTCTTCTAGTTCTTCATCTGATTTTACTTTACCTACATTAATAGCAGAAAGAATACAAAGTGCAATTTCACCTTCACCATCAATATGCTGAATAGGGTCTGTTGGAAGAGTAATTTCTTGGCATAGATTGCTCATACTCACTTTATCTTTGAAAGAAGAGTGTGAATTGCAATGGTCAATGTTCATAATGTAGATGCGACCCGTTTCCGCACGTTCTTTAAGAAGGTTAAGGATGAGTTCTTGCGCTTTAATAGTTTTTTTCGGAATGGACGAATTTTTTTCATATGAAACATAGAGATCATCAAAACCAGGTAGTCCGAAAGAATCATAAAGTCCAGGGACATCGTGCGGAGAGAAAAGCGTAATCTCACCATCTTGAATAAATCTTTCATAGAACAACTTACTGATTTGGATAGAATAATCAAGTTTACGAACGCGATTATCTTCTGTTCCCTTGTTATTCTTAAGAACAAGAATATCTTCTATTTCTTGGTGCCAGATTGGAAAGTGGACAGTAGCACTTCCACCGCGAATCCCGTTTTGTGTACAGCATCTGACAGTTGACTCAAACTTTTTGAGGAACGGGATAACGCCTGTATGAGCAACTTCTCCCCCTCTGATTTTGCTGTTGACGCCACGGATTCGACCAGCGTTGATGCCGATGCCCGCCCTTTGAGAGACATACCTACCAATAGCCATGTCGCTACTGAAGATGCTATCAAGGGTGTCATCAGAATCAACCAACACACAACTAGCGAACTGTCGCAGAGGCGTCCTAACTCCTGCCATGATGGGAGTTGGAATGTTGATTTTGTGCTTGCTGATTGCGTCATAATACCTCTTGACGTATGAGAGTCTTGTTTCTTTTGGATATTCGGAAAAAACAGTTAGAGCAATCATAATGTACATAAATTGTGGAGTTTCATATACCCCACCAGTACTTCTATCCTGCACCAGATACTTATCAACAACCTGACGTAATCCAGCATAAGTGAATAGATAATCTCTATCGTGATCGACAAAACTATTAGCTTTATCAAGTTCTTCTTTAGTATAATTTACTAAAATATCTTTATCGTAAACTTCTTTTTCTACACAAGAATTAATATGATCTTGGAGATGAGGAAATTCTCTCATTTTTCCATATAAACTTTTACGGAGAGAGAATAGCAACAAACGTGCTGCAACATATTGATAATTTGGATGATCAAGATCAATTAGATCACTTGCACTTCTAATTAAAATTTCTTGAATTTCTGAAGTTGTAATTCCATCATAAAATTGAATTCCAGATTGCATTTCAACTTGACTAGCAGAAACCCCAGATAGTCCTTCGCAAGCTTCTCCAACCATTACATGGATTTTATCCAAATTTAATTTTTCAACAGATCCATTTCTTTTGATTACTTTTGTACCGTTACTCATACTCGTTTCCAACCAATAAGTTTTGCTTTTGCCTCTAGTCCCATAAAAGTATTTTCTTTTACAATTTTGTTGACATCAATGCCTTCAAGTATCATATCATTGATGTCCTTTTCTTTCAAGTCATTTGGCCAAATTACAATAGGAAGTTTCATATCAATTACTTTTTCCATTCTTTGAACAATTTGCTTATTCCTTTTTTCATTATCATAAATCATCACAAAGTTTGTTTCAAAATTAGTAAGGAAAAACATATGATCTACATCTGCTCCAACCATAGCAATTGCATTATCTAAAAACATACTATCGATTGGTCCCTCAACGACATAGACAGTTTTAGTATAGTCTGCTTTATCTAAACCATATATTTTTGGATGGTTGTCGTCTAGGATAATTGTAATATACTTAAGTTTTGAATTCTTATTCAGACTACGACCTTGAAATCCGAAAATTTTCCCGTGATTGATAAGAGGAATGATGATTCTTGGTTCGTCGTTGTCTAAATTATCGAATGTGTGCCTCTGAGTGTTTGTCCACTCTTTAAAGTTTTGACAAAAATACAAGTCACGAAAATATTCTTGTGGAATTTTTCTATTCTCTAGATATTGTCTTGCCAAGTGTTCTTTATTTAGTTCTTCTATTGTTGGTAGATCAAAAGACTTTTTTGAGAAGTCAGGTTTTTCAAACTTAAACTCTGGAGTCTTTGTTTGACTTCCTTTACCTGTCAGACCATTCTTATATCTTTCCATCACGTACTGGTCATACAAGACCGTATCCATGTCTTTCAGGAAATTTGTAAACGTTCTTGAAACGCCACAATTATGACACTTAAAATTATGATCATTCTTTAGCTTGTAGATATATCCTCTTGCTTTACTTTTTGTCCTTTGGCTATCTCCACAGTATGGACAACGAAAATTATAAAGACCTTCTTTCTTTTTAGAAAATTTCTGCAATCGTGAAGAGGCCAACCCGATATACTTGGAATCAATAAAACTCATTATCTAATTTGAGTAGTCGGTGAACCTCCATTATACTGTGTAGTATGAGCATTGTCAATAAACGGAACAATAAAACCAATAATTAAAATAGCAACTCCAGAAATAGCTATTGTCTGCCATCTAAACTTTGATAATTCAATTACATCATTTTCTACTTTTTCGATTCTTTCTATTACAGATCTATGTTCTCTTGAATTTTGTTCCTTTACTTCCTCAATCATTTTGACAATTGTTTCATCTGTCTTTATTGATTGGTCAATTCTTTCATCGTGTTTTGCAAGAATATTAGCAATCCTATTATTCCCTTCAGATATTTTTTGAACAGCAGTCTCTAACTTGGAAAGCATTTCCCTAGATAGTTCTTCGTACATGCTAAGTTTTGATTCCAATACTGCTACTTTTGAATCTTGAGAAAACATTTTTCTTTATGGTTTCCAGAGTTTTCGGTATCCTTTACCAAAAATATATTTTTTTCTTTTCTTTACTGGTGGATAATCCCCAGCTTCAACAGTTCCTGCAATTTGACCGGCACCCAAATTCATAGTTGGAGATTCTTCATACAAAGAATTTCTAATGACAGAAATTATTTTTTGTAACTTTTCTTCGTTCATTATTAGATTTTATTAAGATATTCTAAACATTTTTGATCAATTTCTACATCGTGAATTTTAGTTCTGGGACAATCCGGAAGTCTTCCAAGGTAGACAACAAATGTCTTTACAATAGACCAAAATTCACAATCAATTTTATAAAATAAAAGTGGTGTAGCTGCATCACCAAAAATATTATATAAAACAATAAAATGATTTATTAAAAGGTGAGCATTAAGCTCACCTGTCGTTTTGTACTTTTTTAATAATCTTTTAATCCACTTAAATCTTTTTAGATCTTCATAGAAATCTTCTTTTGTAACCGCTTGTGGATTATCATAATATTTTACTGCAAAAAGGAGATAATTATTATCATTCAACTCATCAAACTTCATAAATTATCAAGGTAGGAAATATGCATCATCTGCTGCATCACCACCAGTACCAGTAGTGGTTGCTACTCCTGTGGTAATTTCAGACATTGCAACTAGAACTTCATTTTTTACTCTCAAATTACCGTGATTATCAACATATGTCATAATACCAACCCATCCAGCGTGGGTTACCCCGTATGCACCTGCCTTTCCACCAACTGTAGTTGTTCTTGCATATCCAACTTCACTTCCATCAACACCATAAATTTCATTTGCATCATAGTTACTATCTTTCATAGTATATTTTGGTTTTTGTGAAGCAGTCCACTGTACTCCAGAAATTGCTGCTCCACTTAAATATTGTGTCGATGCAATAGAAATAATAGTATCCGAGGTAATTCCAGATACAACAGCTTCACCAAAAGTAATTCCCGTTCCAATAGAAATTACATCCCCTACACTTAATGCAGTAAATGTAGTTCCAGTTCCTGTGACAGTTTTTTCGGCATAATTTACTGCAATTGTACCTGCAGAGTAGATATCGTCTTTTTTACCCCAGAGTGCCATTTCTTTTTCCGTTAAATTTTATCTATGAATATTTATAAAAAGGGCAATGTTTTACTTTTTGCCCTTGTATAAAACTGTTCTTAAAAAATTAGTAGTTAAATCTAATATTCCATTCTCTTCAAATTTCTTTGTTTTTGCTAACCACTCGGAAGCAGTTAACAATAAACCAAGAACAATAGTTATTCCCCAATTAGTTACAAAACAAGTAATCATGCTTGTGGCGTAAAGAGTTTATCCTTTACAAGATCATAAACTACATTATCAATACTATTATCTGTACTATCAACATACTTTTTAAGTAAGTCAAGAACAAGATTTTTAACTGCTGGATGTGTAGCGATTTGAATTAAAAGTGGTTTTACCACTGCAACTACTGCGCCCATAATAACCTCTATAAATTGGACCGCAAATATTTATCGCATTAAATTATTTTTTAATAATTTACCACTTAACTTTATTTGCCCAATAAGCGGCACTCATTTTTCCTTTTGCAATATTTTTTGCGTGTCTTGTTTGAAATCTATGACGACGACTTGCATATGCTTCAGATTCACCTTCTTTTTTAGGAGAACCTTTAACTCCAAGTTGACCAAAACGAATTAACTTTTCTTTACCACCTTCACAAGCCTTTACAACATGAGATTTTCCAGTTTCGCCGGATCCATGTGCCTGTGCCTTTGGTTTATTGCACTTCATTTTATCCTTGTCGGATTCTTCTCCAATAATACCACTAATCAATTGAGCATTTTTTCTCTTCTTTGCATCATCCAATGCCTTTAAAACGACCATTGATAAAAGTTTTTTTTTATCAATTTCTTCTGAAAGTTTTTCATCACTTTGCAAATACTCTGATGCCGTGTCAATATAATCTGCTGCTCTAGTAATTTTTGATTGTACCCATGCAGGAAGTTGCGTGTCAGATCTTTTTACTTTTTTACGCAACGATTTAATTGCTCTTTCCATTTGATCTAGTTCAACATTTGCCATATAACCTTCATCATCTTTCTTCTTTCCGCTTGCAATTTCATTATGATCTTCTGAAATATTAGGATTTATTTCTATTTTATTTTTACCCTTCATTACATCTACTATTTTTCTTTCTTTCTTATTTCCATAATCATCATTCACTTCAATCACCAATTCTTCTCTCCAACAAGAAAACATTTCAGATACTCCCTCTGGTTGCTTTTTTCTTCTTCCTGGTTTACCCATTTCTTTTTTCTCCAATTGCTTTTTTCTAACCTGTTCTGCTTCTTTTTCTGCTCTTTTTTTAGCAGCAAGATACCTAACACCGTGAACTGCAGATTTTGCTATTCCTCCTGCAAGAGAAGCAACATTTGATCCAGCTTTCATTAATGCTGTGCTATCTGGATCTTTTTCACTAATTCTTTCTGGTTTAACGGAAAGTGCTTTCTTTGCTGCTTCTTTATGTTGCTCTACTCCTTTTTTCCTAATATTTTCTAGTTGTTTTCTTTTTTGCTCCTCATATTTTTCCTTCTTAAACTTAAGTTGTTTTTGCAAATATTTCGTATAAGAAGATCTATTTTTTTCTTTTTTTTCTTTTTCACCTTGCTTCTGAAGATCCTTAATAATCTTTTTAGCTGCTGCTCTTTTTTGTGCAGCAGTCATTTTTCCTTCTTCTTCAGAAAAAAAGTTCATTTTACTCTTAATGATTTTCTACTATTTTTATTTATTTGTTTTTTAATTGTTGGTTTAATATTATCTCCAACGTAAGATTCCACATCTTATCCTGGAGTAATCGATTGAACATACTCACGATATTCGGTTGTACCTATTTCACAAACTTCTCTAACATCTTTTAACCAACTTTTAAACATTATTCCATCTTCAGTAACACATATCAAATGATTGGATCCTCTTCTAATAATTTCTCCAACTAATCCAGTATTCAAATTTTCAATAATAGATCCAACCTTAAATAATCCATTATTTTTATAATCCCATCGCATACCGCCAAAATCAAGATCTGGAGCAATTTTCCAAAGTTCTGTTTCTTCGGTAACTTTCATTGATTTTGAAACTGCTGTAAAAATTTCCTCCTTTTCGGATCTCTTCATTTTTGCAGGCAGTCCAGTAGAAAACTTTTCAAAATCTCCAACAGCAGCAGCAGTCCTCATCATTGTAGATGATCCTGGATTTTCTACTTCACTATCAGGATCTTTCACTCCAGATGGAATCACTTCAAGATTATTAAATTGATACTGACTTCCCTCTCCTTTATGTGCGAGACTTTGGAATTCTCCCATTCTATCTTGTCCAGCTACTATAACGACATCACTGTAACCATCACCATAAAGAGATCCAAGAACATCAAAAATTGTTTTTGAATCTTCACTATCAATAATATATTCAGAATACTCTGGAAACATTCTTTGAAGATATGAAATTTTTGTAGTTGGATTCAAAGGATTTGCAGTTCCATCCTGAATTCTGCTTGGATATACTCTATATTCAAATCCCCTTCTTTTTGCTTGAGAGAACCCTGCCTTCAATAAAGGTTCGTGTAATTTTGAAGGGGGATTAAATCTACCAAATACAACCACTATTCCATTTGCCTCTTGTGGTTGTTCTTCTTTTTGCTTTTGTTGAATTGGTTGTATTTTTTGTTTTGTTTTGTTTATTTTTACTTCTTCTCCAGGAAGTCCATCTTTTGAAGCAGTATCTCCCTGCCCATAATACTTTAATTTTCCATTAACAGTTTTTGCTACAAAATTTCCCTGCTTATCGTACCAATCGCCGTGACCATTCCCAACAAGTCCGCGATTCTTTGCCTCGGTAGATGCCAGAGTTTCTACTGCTTCTTTTATAAATTGAGCAAAAGTTTTCATTATTACTTGGTTTTTAAATATTTATTACTATAGTCTATCTAAAGATACTGTACCTGGAATGTTTGGTTCATAATATCTTGAACTGCCAGAATTAGTTATGAACTTTACATCAAGTCCAGGATACTGTGGTTTTAACTTTTTAGATTCCGATTTTTCGCCACCAGAAAAAATACAAAAATATACATTAGGCATCATTCTAATAATATCATTAGCCGTTTCTGTATAAATTTCTTTAGAAAAAACTCTCATATTATATTCTCCCCCTCCAACATTTTTAACTTTACTAAATTTTTTGGAGAAAAAAGTTTGTATTAAAATATAATCAACTTTATTGCCACCAATACCAAAACAATATTTTTTTATCTCATTTGGAGTTGCTTTAAGACGAATACCTTTAAATTTATTTCCAGTAGAAACTTCAATAAATTCAGTTTTTCCATTTACAGTAGAAATAGAAATAATATTTTGTTTTACCAAATAATCCAATACCTTTTTTGCAGCGCCATAATCTTTAGCACTGCTCCAAAAAGCAAAATTTTCTTTTTTCAAAGAAATTTTAACTTTTTTATTATCTTTAGTTGTGATATTAATATCAGACTTTCCAAGTATTTGTCCAACTCTTTCTACTTTTTTAACGTTACTTATAAGATAACTTTTTCCAGTTCCAGAAAAATAACTTCCTTCTCTTAATAGTATATTTAAATTTGGCGAAAAAAGATTAGGAGAATTAACTGCATTCTTTGCTTCATTTAATTTTTGGAGTTGTTCGTCTATTTTAGCCGCAAAGTATTCTTCATTTAAAACTCCTGCTTGAAGAAGTTCTGGAAGTTTTGGTGGTGTTTCTTTTTGACTCTTAAAAAATATTTCAATTGTATTGGTTGCCCGTTGCAAAGTTAATATAAAATCTATCCCCTCAACATTAGATTTTCTTCCTGTTGTAAAAACTGTATTTCCACCCAATAAAACATCAGTAGCAAATAATTTAGTTATATCATCATATATTTTTTCCAAATTTGAAGAATATGGAGATTTTACAGACAATAATATACGACTATTATTTGCTTTCTTCACTTCATAAAATCTAGATCTAATATGAGGATATTTTGTTGTTTGGGCTGCACTAGAATTTAAAATATTAATTACTGTCGTAACGTTTAATAACCTGTAGCTGCTGCTATTAAATATTGCCATTAAAAAAACCCTGTTTCTTTTATTTAGAAACAGGGTTTTAAATTATTTTATTCTTTCACTATAGATCCAATCGCATCATCAAGATTAGTAATTACCTCACGGATATCAAAAATACGAGGGGGCACAGTATTTACATCAGTCGTATATCCTCTCTGTGCATCAAATAGAATTTGACGAACTGCAGCAGCAGAACGAACATCCATTTTAAGAGTTACTTGTTTTTCTTTAGTCATCGGTCATCAGAAGCACGGTTTTCAGAGAAATAAGCGTCAAAAGCACCTTCAGGGTAACGCTTTAGAAGTTTTTGGACATTGCGAGCAACTACATCATCAATAGAAATGTTGAGTGCCATACAAGCTTGAGCAACATACCACATAATATCTCCCAATTCGATAATTAAATGCTCTCGGTTATCTTCATTAAAAGGTTTACCTTGGAAAATCATCTTCTTAATGATCTCAAGGAACTCCCCACCTTCAGCATTGATGCCAACACCAGCAGTCAGAAGACGTTCAATGTTTGCTCCCTTTTCATCCAATTCAACCATACGATCAGAAAGAGCAAGAAAATCTTTGGATGCATCAGAAGTTACAGCATCTACAAAATTTTGATATTCATTAAAATCAACTTTTTTTGTCATATTTAAAATTTAAATCCAGTAAATTTACTTTTTTTGTCTTCTTCATAATCATACTGTTCATCCTGTCCAGAGTCAAGTATGTCTCCTTGGGCACTTTGTTCAACATCATAGAGTCTCATTTTTGCCCGATCAATTCCAATTACAAATCTTTTATTCATAGTTGGATCTGCATACCTATTCTTAAGTTGTTTAACCATAATTTGCCCAAGTTGTTCCAACTCTTCTGTAGAAATAAGGGCAAACATAAGATCAGCAGTAGCAGGCAGACCAAAGGACTCTGAAGTATCTGTCAATTCTGGATCTGATGATCCATATCCAGATCTGGTAGTTTGAGTAGCACTTACAATGGGAACATTACTTTCAACTGCAAGTCCACGAAGTTCTTCTGCAATTGCTTTTACATAGGAATAAGAATTAACTGAAAAATTACTTTTATACCTACTTGAAGAACAAATATTCAGATAATCAATGAAGATGATGTCTGGTTTAAATGATTTCTTCAAGGAAAGTTCATTAAGAAGAGACTTAAAATGACCACTATGTGCAGAAGCAGTAGGATACTCTTTAATAATTAGAGTTCCTTGAGTTTTTTTAGCAATATTATTTACTTTAGTATCAAACATTACTTTAGGTAATGTTTCAATGTCAGTAATTTTAATATTAAGCAAATTGGCATCAATCCTTTCTGCAATTTTTTCCTCTGCCATTTCAAGGGTAATATATAAAACATTTTTCCCCTGCAAAAGAGCAGAAGCAGCTACGTGACACATAAACAAAGACTTACCTACACCAGTACCAGCAAGAGCAATATTTAAAGTCTTGTTGGGCAATCCTCCTTTGGTAATTTTATTAAAATAATCTAGATCAAATGGAATTTTATCTTCTTTTTGATGATAAAATTCATATCTTTTTTCAAAGTCATTAAGATAGTCGTGACCAATATGATTGTCAAATGAAACTGCTAAAGCTTGTTGGAGGATTGTAGGTATAGCATCCCTGGATTTTTTTTCATCTTGTCCATCTGCAATTTTAATTGATTCCATAAGTGCAAGATAAATTGCCCTATCTCTACACCACTTTTCAGTAGTATCCTCCAACCATCTTCCGTCTGCTGGAGTGTCTTGAAGATTTGAAACATAATCGCAGATAGTCTTATAAGTGTCCTCGGTAATGTCTGTTCTTTTTTCAGTTTCAATTAATAGGACTTCTTTTGTAGCAAGTTTTTCATAAGAAATAATAAACTTACATATTTCTTCAAAAACTACTTTCTCGTGTAAATTTTCAAAATATTCATTTTTAATAAAAGGCAGAACTTTTCTACAATAATCGTTATTGAAGAGAAGATTCCGTAGAATAGTAGTTTCTACTTTTTCCATTATCCTCCATAGGAAAATTCTTTTTGTGCTGCTTCATCTAATGCTTGCATTACTTCACCAGTAAAATACTTTTCTGGATTTTCCATAATAGTTTTTCCATATTGAGAAGTACCGTCAGGAACTTGATATCTTACTCCAGATTTTACAAAAATTCCATATTTTTCTGCAAGGTCAAGAAGACCGTAATACTTATCAAGTCCACGTTCATCATAGAACAAACGAACTTCAACAGTTTTGTTCTCTTTACTCAATCGAGATTTATGAGTTGTTGCTTTGATAATATTGCCAACTACTTCTGTTCCATCTTTTTCTTTCTTTTTAGAAAGATAGATGATTGTAGACGCAGCATACTTAAGACCAGAACCACCACTCATTTCTTTAGTTGGAACATAAGAACCAACTACGTCATAGGTATGATTAGTGACAATCATTGGGATTTTTGCTTGACCCAACTTCAAGGTTAGCATTCGGAATGCACCTTTGACAAGTTGTGATTTCGTCATATCACGAACTTGCTTTTCATTCAAAGCATCATCAATTTCTTTCTCGGTTGAAAGCATTCCGAGAGAATCAAGAACAAACATACAAGGTTTACGTTCTGCTTCTTTTTTCTTTAGATAAAGGTCAACTGCTTTAAGAGCCTTTGATCTAAACTCTTCAATTGTCACAACATTAACTACAACAATTCTGTTTACATCAAGACCTCTACTTTGAAGTAAAGATTTAGTTACAGCAGCTTCAGTATCAAAATAGAGACAATAACCATCGGGATTATTATCAAGAAAATTCTTAACAACGGCGAGGCTAAAGAAAGTTTTTCCAGTACTAGACTCTCCAGCAATAGCAGTAATCTTATTACCAGATACACCGCCAAGTACACTACCTGAAACCAGTGCATTAAAAATAAACGAACCTGTGTCAACATATGTCTCCGTTTCGTCAATATCTGCGGCAAGTTGTGTATACTCACCACCAATTTCTTTTACAATATCTTTAAGAAAATCCATTATTTTGTTCCTTTTTTAAGCAATTTATTTTATAAGACCACAATTTAGCGTAAAGTTGAGGATTTGAAGTTTTCAACTTTTCGATAATAATATCCAATTCATTTTCAGTGATAGGCAATTCCATTAATTAAAAAATGATTCCAAACTTACTGTTTTTTCTACTTTCCATCCAATAGAATCCAAAATGGTTTTCATTGGATCCAAAAATGATTTATTAAATTGTAACTCATAGTCTATGTATTTGTCCAATCCAAACTCCTTTGGAAATTCCTGGATATATGATATAACATTTTCTTTAATTGGGTTTGGAACTTTTAAATAACAAAATTTAATTTTTTCTCCATTTTGAATTTTTGCATACTTTTTGTCTAACTTTTTTTCTTTTATAAGATGATTAAACAAAATTGCTCCCCTAACGTGAATTGGAGTTCCTTTCCTATACATTAAAGATGGACAAAGAAATTTTGTTATATCAGATGCAGTTCTTGGGAATGAGACCTCTTCTGGTGAAAGATTATTAAATAAATTCCTAGATGTTTCAATAAAGTTAATAACATCATCTTCAGTTCCAGTCATCATCAATTCCAGTGCATCCTTAATCATTTTGCGACAAGGTGCTGGAGTTGATGATTTGACTGCCTCGATTCCCATCATTTTAAGTTTAGGTTTTTCATAGCGAACACCTTCACTATCCCATACATTCAAGATATAACGCTTTTTGGCAGTCCAGATTCCACGGTCAGCAATATTCTCACGCTTCATCTGCATCTTCTGATCATATGCATTCACATAATCCGCCAGTTCTTGGTAGCAACCTTCAATATACTTTTCAAATTCCACCTTACAGATCTTATCAAGGAACGTGACAACGCCTTCAGTAGTTTTCTCTCTTCCTTCGTATACACGTTCAACCAAAGGACCCAAATTAAGATAAATGGAATCAGTATCTGAAGCAATAACATAATCCACTCCTTCTGTTTTTAAAATCTTATTAAGATGACTATTCATCTTATTTTCAATCCAACGAATGGCAACTTGACCACTTAAAGTAATTGCTTCAGCATTTTCTAATTTATAGTATCTAAAATAGTTATTACCGATAGCACCATAGGCAGAGTTAAGTTGAATCTTACGTGCCATCTGAATATTATTACAGCGGGCAATTTCTTTTTCCAATTCTTTGGTTGGAGTTTTTTCATATTCTTGCTTTGCAGCAAGCATTTTTTTCTTATAAATGGTGCGATCCTTGTATATTTTTTCCATCAGTTCAGGCAAAAAACCACGCACATCCTTACGGAACATTGCACCATTAGCACAAACTGCGTAATCTCTATACATTTCAAATGTAAGACTTCTATTGAGAATTTTATCTACTGTTACTGATGGGTGCTTTTCATCAAGCAAAGTCTCTGGACTCACATTAAATTGCATAATCAAGTGTGGATATAGACTATTCAAGTCAAAACTTACTACCCAATCATAAACTCCAGGTTTTGGTTCTTTTACATAAGCACCTGCATACTTTTCATTCTTCTCTGACCTATCTTTTGGAGGAATTACAATATTCTTTTTCTTCAGATAATTGTAAATAATAGCATCCCAAGTTCTTACTTGATAGAAAACATCATTGAAGTTTACTTTAGCGTCATACGCCATAGTAAAACACAATTCTAGAAGTTTCATCTTGTCTTCTAATTGGTCAACAAGTTCAACGTCTTTGATGTTATAATCGACAAACTTTTGCCAGTCTTTAGTATAAAACTCGCGGAAGGTATCAAACTCAGAGTGATCTAGTTTTTTCTGACCCAATTCTACAAAGGCAATATGGTCAAGACGATAAGATTCTTGAGCTTTATAAGTAAATTTCTTGTAAAGATCAAGATAATCAATTACAGAAACCCCAGCAATATCATATGAAATCTGAGTTCTACCAGCAATAACTATCTCTTTCCTATAAAGATTTTTCCAAGGAGAGAGACGACGTGCTTCCTTTTCTCCAAGGATTCTTTCAATGCGTCCTGCTATATATGGAATATCATATAACTCGCAATTCCAACCAGTGATAACATCTGGTGCTTGTTGCTCCCAAAAATTGAGAAACTTATTTATTAGTGTAACTTCATCATCACACTTAATATAAGTTACATCATCTCTTGAATTCTCATAATCATACCTACCAAAGCAAACAATTTTCTTTGTTGCATAATTCTGCAATGTAATTGTTAGCATCTCTTCTGCACAGTCAAAAACATTTGGGAATCCACTTTCAGCAGAAACCTCAATGTCTATAGTGAAAACCCTAATCTTTTTAATATCAAATTTAATTTCATCTTCAAAATAATTATCTGATATGTATTGAGCTTTAAAGTTTTCATTACCATATACTTTAAATCCTTCAACTGTAGAATATTTTTTTAAAAACTCCTTACATTCTGATATTTTTCCAGGTCTAATCGGTTCTACATACAATCCATCAAGAGTTTTGTATTTTGATTCTTTTTTTGATTTTACAAAGAATGTAGGGAAAAAATCTTCTTCCCTTTGGAAATATTCTCCATTCTCGTATCCACGAACCAAGATTTTATTAAATTTTTCATAGACACTGGTATAAAATCTCATTGTGTAAATTTCAAATAATCTTTAAGAAGAGTTTCTTTGGGTTCAACCAAAGTAAGAATTTTATCAGAACTTATCATAAGTTCTTTTTCATCTGTATATTCTTTCATCCAAGGTATTAATACTTCACCTTCGACAAGATATGGATTTATAAGTTTACAATCAGGTTCACCTATATTGGATCCAATATCTTCAATTTCAGAAATTATCTTTAAATCATTAACCAGCAATAGTAGAAGGATTTGTGGTTCCATTCATTCTCTCCTCATAAGATTTTTTTACCATTTCCGTTGGTTCTACAATAGAAACAACCCAATCTTTACTTACTAGAATATCTTTATCTGCAGACAGTGGAATCCAAGGAAAAAATGAGACACTAAATTCTCTTTTATCCTCGGAATCACGTTCCTCCATAAGAACTTGAGAGGAAAGTAACTTTACGATAAATGGGTAAGTAAATAAATACGAAGATAGTTTTTCATCTTCGGTAACTACTTCTTTTATATCGGCAATAATATCTTCGCCAGATTTCAAAAGTGCAAGTTTTACAGTCATAATACTCCATTACCTTCAAGTATTCTATCACAAAAAAAGGAGGAGTCAACCTGGATTTTGCCAGGTGCTCCTCACGCCGACGATATTCAGTTTTATTTATAGATAATCTTTACGCTTATGATGATCGGGAACAATCTTTTTTAAGATGACAGAGAGGAGTCCGTCTTCAAAGGATACATCTGTGACTTCTGTATCGTCTGCCATTGTCCACGCTCTCTTGAAAGATCGTTGAGCCAATCCCTTATGGATGTAGTTGGTATCGGATTCTTTATCCTCTCTTTGTCCCTCAACAAAAAGTTTTCCATCTTGCGTATAAACGTAAACTTCTTTCTTTTTAAATCCTGCAAGCGCAAGTTCAAGTCTTGATTCTATGTTACTGACTTGAACAAGATTGTATGGAGGATAATTAGAAGTAGTTTCGTGAAGATTAAAAAGACGATCAAAATACTCATCAAGACCAATAGAATTGCGCGTGATTCTATCCATTATGGTAGGAAGATCCGCAGCAGTATAACGTGCAAGATTAGTCATTATGGTATCTCCTTTAAAAGCGAGGTTTGATTTTGTGGACCCTTACGGCATCCACTATTAATTATACAAGAAACACAAAAAAAGGGAGTGTTGAACTCCCTACAAAATCATTCGGTTTCCTCGTCAGATCTTTTCTTTTTTGATCCAATATTATATTTTGTTTCCAAAATCCAATCTCCCTTATCCTTATAAGATAAAACTTTAATTTGGTTTAATGGAGCGATATCGGAAATTTTACTAGTATCTACAATTGTTACTAGTCCCCAGTCAGCAATCAGTTGAGCAATGCGATTGCGACGCTGTACATCGTTTACAGTCAGATTAGCGTGTTTGCCATCTAAAGCAAACAGTTCCTTAAAGTGAACGAGATAATATCTACCTTGCTTGTGCAAAATATGGCAAGACTGATAGATTTTCTTTTCCTTTCTTGAAGCAACTCCGATACGGGTCAAAGTCTCACGAACCTTCAAAAAGTCATCAGGTTCATTAAGAATCACTTCCACCATTTGGTCGGGCGTCCACTTCACTTCAGGTTCTTGAACGACACTCATTTTGTTCCTCCAGTTTCAAATTTCGATTTAATAAATGTTAGTTGTTCTTTAGTAAGAATCCTCAAAGCTTGTTTTGCCTTTTCATTACTATATCCATAATAACGTTTGACATAATCAAGATCTTTGATTTTATCTTGTCGGAGCCAGGGAGAAAATCTCTTCTTTTTCCTCAAACTATTTATAAAAAAGTCATATTGTAATTTTTTTGGCAAAAAATGATATTGATTCATTTCATTAGCAAACAATACTGAATCAATATTTCCCGAAAAGCACCTATTAATTACATAAGGTGAATATTCCTTTTCAAGTGAGGGATCCTCATCAATCAGATTCTGTTTTGTTTGATTGATTGAGTTTAACCAGTCCTTCAATTCCATAATTAAATAGCAGCAATTCTTTACGTTGTTTTTGTTCTCGCATATATTCACCAACGGAACGCATCGTATAAGTCAAATCAAACTCTGCGGCGTTCCAGTCCTTGAAGCGATCCTTTACAAGTTGATCAGAGTTATAACTTACTAATTGATCCATATTATTAGCATCACAATCAGTAGCAAACTTATCGTGATCAAATCCTTTGTGCATTGATCCCTTGTGCCCATAGAGATTATCCTTAATATCATAAGGAGGATCGAGATACATAAAAGCACCTTTATTTCCATCCATCAGATAATCGTATGAGTAATTAGTTATACGCCATTTTTTAATTAACGCAGAATACGCAGGCAGTTTTTCGATCCCTCGCATTGAAAAGTTGGAAGTAGATGCCTGTGCTGAAAATGATGAACTCTCTGTAAGACCAGAGAAACTGCACTTATTGACAACATAGAAAGCCACAGCACGATCAATGCTTGGCAAATCTTTGTCATTTACTTGCTCCTTTGCTTTAAGAAAAAGTTCTTTTGCCAGGATTGGAGTATTGTTTGTCGTCTTAAGATCTACTAGTTTATCTTTAAGGTCAGTACCAAACATCTGGAGTTGCTGCCAGAAATTTACAAGTGGTTCGTAAAGATCATTCACCCAAATATCTAGGTTGGGATATTTCTTGGTGATATAAATCGCAACACTTCCACCACCAAGAAACGGTTCTCGGAATTCATCATAATTGCGGAGATCTGGAAAATATGGTCCCATCTTTTCGCAAGCGCGGGACTTACCGCCCGGATATCTAAGGGGTGTTTTCAGGGAATTCATAATCAATAGGATGATACTTCAAATACTCAAGGAAGGTCATTTTCATTTCTTTCTGTGTCATACCACAATGCTTTGCGGCAGCAGGAAGAGTCATTTTAGCACGAAACAAACCTTCATTTGCTTCCTTTACGTTTTCGGGAGTAGTCTTCACTTTTTCTTCAACAAGTGAATTTTTGTTAATCTTAAGTAGTCCCATACATCACATAATAAGTTTTTTACTTGGTGCCTTAATTACCGAAAACATTTCTTCATATTGTTCAACAATTTGTTCTTGCGCTTCGGCAATATAAACAATATATTTTTTAGTTACCTCTAGATCCACATCTTTTCCTTTCAAAAGAGGAGACCAAGGAGCAAATCCCATTTGTCCTTGTCCAGCAGGAATTGCAACAATGGGATTACGGATAACAACACTATCAGTAAGATCCCCAACCAGGTCTGTGATTACATCTTCACCAGACCACATACGAATTAGTTTTACATTCATTTTAATTTACCTCAACGAAATTCACAATCACACATAATTTCAGTTAATGCTGCTAAAAGGTTAATTTCCTGATCAGCCACGAACGCACATTGGTATTGATACTTAGCAATAACAAGAACGGCAGCAGGGATAGATGCGGGAACAAGGCAATCGTAAGCGGAGTCATAAACCCTGCGAAGAAGACTAGAAGCATCGTTATCCAAGTTGGAGACCACCCACTTTCGGACTTCAGAAAAGTTTTTATCTTTAAGAGATTTGACAAGTTCATTTACGGATACGTCAGAGAAAGAAGCAAGAATACCAGAGTCAATTTTCCCTCCCGTAGAATATCTCTGAATTTCATTTAGAACTCGTCGGAAGTCTGGGAAGTGTTTTGATACCAGTTCTGCAACGACTTTTTGATCATATTCAATCTTTTCCGCATCCAAGATTGTCTGAAGTCGTTGAAAGAAACTACCTGCAAGTTGAACTCTTTGCTTTCCTTTGATGGTGAAGTCGATAACTGCACATCGGGAGTGAAGAGGTTCGATAATCTTGTTCTTGTAGTTACAGGTGAAGATGAATCGACAGTTGTTATAAAATGCCTCAATATTCGCCCGTAGTAAGAGTTGTACGTCGTTTCCTGTGTTATCAGCCTCATCGATGATGATGACTTTGTGTTTAGAAGATCCCGTAAGTGAGACGGTCGAAGCGAAGTTCTTTGCTTGGTTCCGTACAGTATCCAGGAAACGCCCTTCGTCGGATCCGTTGATGACATAATAATCTGCCCCCA
>Ga0222712_10001789_pt1 | contig 25759 bp, 27 predicted proteins | sample C33_657DmetaG_FD_165043 | JGI IMG/M metagenome (GOLD analysis project Ga0222712, IMG submission 165043) | Estuarine water microbial communities from San Francisco Bay, California, United States - C33_657D | ecosystem: Environmental > Aquatic > Marine > Unclassified | place: USA: California... | reverse complement strand
AAAGCAAGTAGAACAATCAGGTTCATCTTTTTACGCTGACCGCTAGAAAGGCTCTCTTGAGAAACCTCCATTCCTAAGTAGGTAATTAATGGATTAAAGTCACTATCAAATGAAAATTGAAACTTAAACTCTAATCTTTCTGAAATTTCAGCAATTCGGGTATTTAGTGCTGGAATAATTCGGTCAATCATTGATTTTTTAATTCCGCTATCTGAAAGTAGATCATCTAATTGAGAATAGAGGAAATTCTTTTCTGAATGACTTTGAAGTTCAAGACGATCTTTATCTAAGTCAGCTTTTAAACTTTCAATTAATTCAGAAATTCCAGCAGTTTGGTCGACTTCTGGTTCGCTTTCTAATTTAGCTAAATCTTTCTTTAAACTTTGAACTGTTGCCTGTAATTCATAGTAGTCAGAGTCTAGGTCACTTTTAGTAACTAGCATTCCATCAAGAGCAGTATCATTTACTGCAATAACTGAATCAATAGGTAAGAGACTTTCAGTTAACTTTTGATGCTTTTTTAGAATTGCATTTTTAGTTTCAACAGCAGTATCTAGGGTTAAGTCATTTAAACAGTGAGGGCATCTATTTTTTTCATAGATAGTTACCCTTTGTAGAATTTGACGAATGTCTGCCTGAATTTGAGATTTCTTTTCACGATCTGCTTTTAAAACTGCAGATAATTCAGAAATAGAGTTAGCTAATGCTTCTCTCTTACTTTTTAATTTACTAAAGTCACTTTCTTTTTTTGAAATAGCTTCAGATAATTGGGCTCTTTCATCATCCTTCTTTTTAGTAATTGCAGACTTAACGCTTTCTAAATGATCAGAAGCAGTTGTTAGTTTTTCAGTTGACTTATTAATTGTAGCGGTTAATAAGTCAACCTCTTTTCGAGTATCCTTTAATTCTTCTTTAACAACTGTTCGCATATCACTAAGAATATCAATTCCAAAGATACGATCAACGATTTTTCTCTTGTCAGCTTGGGTTAAACTAACAAAAGATTTAAAATCATCAAATGAAAGACTGATAGTATTACAAAAAACTGCAAAAGGTATTTGGGCTAATTCATCTTCAATAAAGTCATCAACCTTACGTTTATCGGGTAAGTTATGAGTAACTCCATTAATCTTGACGTCGCTAAAATTAGGGTCAACCCCACGATTAATTTCAATTTGGTCGCCATTAGTAGTGGTAAATTTTATTCCGGTTTGAGCATTACGATTAATCCAATTGGGAATATCCTTCATTTTACGAATAGCAGATCGCCCGTAAATAGCAACGGTCATTGCCTCTTTAATAGAGGATTTGCCTGCTCCATTCTCACCTTCAACTAGGATAAGTTTTGGTTTATCGTCAAAGTTGATAGTTTGGGTTATATTACCGTAAGATAAGATATTTTTAAAACTAAGTTCGGATATCTTCATAAATTAGTCGTAACTTTTAGTATTTTTAATTTTATCGTAAATGCTCTTAAACTCTTTAGAGATAGTCGCCATCTGATGGTCAGAAAGCTGCTTCTCGTGCAACTTCTCCTTTAAGAAATCAAATATATTATATTCATAATTAGAGTTCTCCTCAACCTCTGAATTAACTAATCCTACTGATGAGTAGTTAAAGAATTCAAGACGGCGATGTCCTAAGTCTTTAACTAAATCGGTAAAGATACTAAGAGGAAACGATTTAAGAATAGAGTCGTCAATTGCAATATCGACAAAGTTATTCCTAAACTCCTCCATTAATTCAGGTAAAGTTAGATTTAATATACTAAAAACATCTAGCTTTTTATAAACTGGAGAAAAAGTATTTGGAATAAAATCTTCCGCTACTTTTTTCTGACTTACATCAATTACATAGAAACCTTTTTGATTTCCACGATCTCCTCTGTCCATTTGGTATGGTGTACCAACATAGAGAGTATTTCCTTTTTCTTGACGAATATGGATATGGCCAGAATAGACACGTTTAAACTTACCTAGATCACCTAGCTCAACTCCATGTGTAATCTTTTGAGCAGCATTTAAGCTAAAGCCCTGAACATCAGCATGACAAAAGAGAAAGTCTGCTGGATTTTTAGAAAGGGTTGACTTAATCAGGTCAGTATTATCTTCCCAAGGAAGCATTAAGAATTTATGTAAACCATTTACTTTAACTATTTCTGGTTTTTCAAAAATCTTAAAGTTAGGAAACATTAGATCCATTCCTTTTAGAGAGTGGATATCAGTGCGATCTTTATAGTAAACGTCATGATTTCCTAAGATTACATAGACTCCTTTTTTAAATTTGTCAGTTAACTTTTTAGCAATTCCTAAGGATACTTGCCAAGTTCTAATATTAGTATGTTCACGAACGTGGTTCCAATCACCTACTTGAACCAAAATATCCTGCTCTGGATCGAACCCGTTTTCATCGACTTGTCGTAAAAACTCGTCAACTAGATAAGATCTTTGAATTTCCGCCCATTCGACTGAGTTGTTTTTAATACCTAAGTGTAGGTCTCCGAGTATGAATATTTTTCTAATATTACTTAATGTAACCATTCGTTTTTTCTATATTAATGTATTTTGTTTCGGTGCATTTTTCCTTCAAGGAATTTATACTTTTTATTGAGTTCAATAATTAGCATTTCCTGAATTTCAGTTTCTAATGAGTCGAATATCTTTTTATAGTCAAATCCAGAAAAACTAGAAATTGCTTCTAAAATAAAAATAGGGCTATAAAAACTTACACTATGGCTAGACATATCTAAGTTATCATGGACCCTATTAAAAATTAAATTTACCTCTTCTTTTGAAAACTTAGCCTTTAGTCTAGGTTGATTTTCAGTTGAGATAAAAAGTAACTTTGAAAGAATATCGTCGTTTTTTAAAAAGTCAAAGATTATATCTAGAATAAATTTGTTTTCTAGGTTTTCTTCGTAATCGTAGACGTCTTTTAAGTAATTATCAGAGTAATCACTAGATACTGATATTTTTCTTGAAAATTCGTACTCATCTGTGTCTTTTAATAATTCACCAGTATGGTATCGATTATTAAAAATTTTGTCTTCTCTTTGGATTGGACTAATCGTTTCATCATAGCCTTCTTCCCAGTCTTGTTCATTAATCATTCATATTTTAATTATTTTAAATTGAATTAAAGAGAGCATCATAGTCGTCATCTGCCATAGGAGCCGATTCGGGTATCGGTCGCGCTTCAACTAGAGTAGGGCTACTAACATTTGAGTATTCTGTTCTTAATTCATCGGCCATTCTATTGACCTCTTCATCGTCACTATAAAATTCACTGTTTAATCCTATTTCTTCACTTAATCGGAAATAGTCTTTATGCATTGTATAAAACTTGTAACTTTCTTCGTATCCGTTATCACGATTGGCAATAACTTTAATTTTCATTCGACCTTCAAGCGGACTACGCATAAGTCCAAATAGGGAGTCAACTGTGTGGATAAGTCCAAATGATTCAGCAACTGAGTCCATGCCTAAATCGAAATTATCAACGTCTTCTCGGCGAATTTGAGTAGCTGAAATAATACACCACTCATTTCTCATTGCAACTCCACGAAGTTCTTCAGAAATGGCTTTAATTTTCTCATACATTCCATTCTGATCCTTAAGTGGACGTAATAGATTTAAGTAGTCAACTACAATTACTGTAAACTTCTTATTAATCTTGGTTTGTAAACGAAGAAAGTAATTTTCAATATCAATTGCAGTTGCTCCACCAGTAGCAAATTCTTTTACGTATAGTTCTCCAATTTCTGGTTTTTCCTGTTTTAGTTGCCCGATTTTTCTAGCAACCTCTTGCGCTTGTGCAGGTGAAGTAATTCCAGAGTATTCGTCAGATCTGATACTTAGGATATTTGAACCAATACGCTTCATATATTGTCTTTCAGGTAATTCTACTGTCACAAGTCCAGTACAGTTACCTATTAAGAATGAGCGTGCTGCAATATTTCCAAGTACCATCGATTTTCCAACTTTAGGTCGACCGGAAAATACTACTAATGATTTTGGGTTCCAACCTCCACCTAGGGCTTTATCAAAGAAGGTAAATCCAGTAGGACTTCCTGTTTTTGCTAATTGGATATGGGATTCAGAATCAAAGAAACTTAAACCTGTATCTCCACTTGAAAAGTTAATTGCTAATTTGCTACTAATATCATTTCTAATCTTTTCAGAGATCTTATCGATATTTTGAGGATCGATTGAAGTAGTCTTAAGATAAGTTAAAAGATCAAATACGGTTAAGTTTAGGTTTCTTAATAGTATGAATGCTCGCATATACTTATACAAGTAGTCATAATTATACTCACCTAAATTAAATGCGTATAATTCTTCAAATTCTTCTTCTGAAAGTGAATGATTGTTTAGATCAAGATAGCTTCGTAATTCTTTACGGTTTGGAATTTTTTCATATTCAGTAAAGAATCGAAGAGCAGCTTTGTATGACTCTTGACGATTCTCATCGTTAAAGTAGCTGGGCTTGATCATTGGCATCAACTCTTCTTTTCTAAGGGAGTCGTGGCTGCTTGGCTTCAATTCATTAACATCAGTAGTTGAGTTAAGAATAAAATTCCAAACCATTTTCTCCAAAGAGTCAATATTTTCAGTAAAATCAATCATTTAAGTTATAGAAATAAGTTAGTGCCTTTTTATTAATATACATAAAATCTTTGCTAGATTTCAGGTATTCATCTTGGATTAATCCCTTTAAAGATTTAACTAATTCCTCTTTAAAAGTTTCAATCTTTATCTTGTCGCCAAAAACATACTTTAAAGATTTTGAGGAGAACTTTAGGCTCTCCTCATTAATCTGTTTGTCTTTTGAGTTTGCTACTCGAATTAAATATTGAATAATTTCAAATAGAAAATAGTATTGATCGCGAACCTTTTCTTCGCCATGAAGATTAAGGTAGTACTTAATTGGTAAATCAGAGCGCAGAATCATCGTCACCATTTAGATTTCCAAGTTCATCGCTTTCTAATAGGTCAATCTCGTCCTGAGTTTCTGGGAATTTAAAAGTAGGTTTGATTACTTTTTCATCCAATTCTTTCAATACTTCTTGAGTAAAGAGACGAGAGGTAAAGAAATCTTTAATTGGAACCAAATCACCATTATGGCGAATAACATAATTTCTACCTAATTTTTTAGGTTGGAAGTATACTTTTTCTCCATCAACTTCAAAAGGACTACAAGAGTCAGCTTCATCACCTTTTAGTTTTGAGAATTCTTTTTCAGTTAGGATATTTCCACGACCTACTCCACAATTTTCCCAACTAACGTATTGCTCTAGTCCAACAAATTGATTCATACCTTTATGGAAAGAGATATGGAATTCAATATCAATCGGTCGAGCTAAACGATTCTTTTTAGTTTTCGAGCGAACAATAATTCCAGTAGTAGTTTTAGCTTCATCGCGAAGTACTCCTTTACTCAACATTAAGATAATTGATGCTGAGAACTCAGGGCCACCTCCACCAGACATACCTTTTGGAGTATACTGGTCCATTGAGGCATAGGTATGGTTAGTAAAGATAAATGGAACTTTCAAATTGGATAAGTCTAGCGTAAATGACTTAAATAGGGAACGAAGTTCTTTTGAACGTAATCCCATATCTGCTGCATTTTTACCAGCATCCATATCACGTTTACTTTTATCAGTATCCAACATTCCAACTGAATCAACAAAGATTGCAGCTTTTAATCCTGGATTTTCCTTCATAGTATCAATAAAGTCATTGATAAAGAACTTAACATCACTGATAAGACCCATACGAAGATACTTAAGTTTATCTAGATCAACTCCAAATTTTTCATAATCTGAACGGTCGATTGCTCCTTCAGTATCAATATAGAATACAAAGTAATCTTTGTTTTGTAACTCACGAACTGCATTTAAGCAAAGGAAGGTTTTACCTGCACCAGAGTCTCCAGCGATACCGATACTTCTGGTATTTGGGTATCCTCCGAAAACTGACCCAGATAGCTGAGCATTTAGTAAATAGTTGCCAGTTGGGATATATTCATCAATATCTGAAAATCCCATTAATTCAACTTTTGATTTAACTTTCTTTGCTAGAATGTCGTTGAATTTATTAAACGCAGCGAGAGCGTCATTAGTTTTTGCCATAATAATTTTTTTTAATATTCTACTTTTAGTGGATGAAAAGTTCTACTCGGATAAGTAAGAAAGTAATAATAATGCTCCAGAAAGAGCCAAGGAATCGTTAACTTCACCATTAGCAATTCGGTTAAATCTAACCTTGTCTACTTTATGTAGTCGAGAATCAGGGTCTGCTATTTTTGGAGTAAATCCAGAAACATCATCTGAATAATTAGTAACGTTAACTGCATAACATTTATAGCTCTTATTAAATGGAACACCATGCTTAATAGAACCTAGATAAAATAAGTCGTTAACATCTACATCAATTAGCCCTAGCTCATCATCTATACAATTAATTAGGGAATCGTGAAACGTACTAAATTCGTCTGGCTTAAGTGAGCCTGTAACGCATTTGTGAGATTCTGAATCAGTAACATAATCATGATATTTAGCTAAGTAAATGTTCTTAATTTGATTATGCTCATTAACATCAAATGGAATAAGACAAATTGATTCTTGATTACAGACAATTCGGGTAAATTTAGAATTATCTTTGGTAAAATTCAGGACAGAATATTTACCGTCTGAATATTCTTCATTTCTATTAACAATTACATCTTTGGCCATTTCTCGAGTGAGTTATTTTCGTGTTGATTTCTGACCGTCAACAATTGAAAGTACTGAATCTTTTATTACTTGTTTATTTATCATACGTTGCATATAGTCAGAAAGCTCATCTAAGAACTTGTCCTTATTTTCTGCATTTTGATACATTAACTTTAGGAGTTTTTTGTCTGGTAACTTCACAGATAGTGCAATCGAAACGGTAGTCTCTTCTGAACCAAACATATCAAACATATTTGATTGAGGGTTTGTTAAACCAACAAACGAGGAACCAGTTGACGGAGGAGGTATAAGCCCTTCCTGAATACGTCGATCTTGTGGTGGAGCAGGAGGCGCAACTGGTTTAGCTGGACCATTAATTGCTTCTAGTTCAGAAAGACTAAGTGGTTCCATATCTCCATGAATCATAAATAGATTTTTGTTTAGGAGAGCAGAGTCAATACTTGAGCCGTCATCAAATAGAACAAGAAAACGATCACCGCGAGGTTCGATCGTTCTGCACTTAACCGTTTTTCCTAATTGTTTAGGGTCATCAGTTTTAACCCACTGGAATTTTTGACCAGTAAAGTTTTCCATTAATGACATTAGTCTTTGTTCATCCATTTCTTTAGTGGTTTTTTTAGGAAACAAGTTCTTCCATAGTTGAGGCATTTTTACTTTCTTCAATTGCTTGTAAAAATTCTTCATTGACTTGTTCATTTTTTCCAAAGTTAGGCGATAGTGGTTGCTCTAAACCAATTGTCATTGGGTGAGTTTCCCACATAGGAACCATTGCCTGAGTTTGTGAAATTTCAGAAAGACGCTTTCTGATTTCTTTCATTTGTTTTGAGGTTGGAGTGTTTCCACAACCGTCTAGAAAACCTTCTAGCCAATTTACGAATGTTACTGGATTTTGCATATTATATTTGTTTATTTTGAATTTTTTAATTTTTTGATTTCTCCTTGAGTTAAGATACGTTCATCATAGAGTCGGGTTAGGATTTTTCTAGAAACTGAATCTTCTCGACTGGAGAATAAGGTTCCATTTTTAGTTGGAATTTCATCACCTTTTCTTTTTACTTGGTCGATTTTACCAAGGTAAGTATCTGGTGAGATATTAAACTGAATTTGGATATTTGGGTACATTGATGAAAAGTCATAACATGCGATTGCATCATAGTAGCCAGGAATTGGGTCTTTTACATAAGCACCTTCATAAGTAGCATCAGCAGTATTTGATTCTCCCCAAGGAAGTTTCATCATTTTTAAGTTCTTATTAAGAAACTCACGACACATTAGGATTTCAGTAATATAAACTGGGCTAAATACTTTATTAACTTCGACCTGTGCAACACTTGCAATTGAGTAAGCTACATCTAAGATTGAAAGTTTATCTTCAATTAACTTTACAAGGACAACGTCAATTACGTTATACATAGTAAATAAGTAAACATCCTTTTGGAATTCCATAAATGAAGAGTAAGGATGCTTTAATTTAGCTGTACCTAAAACTAATTCAGCAATATAGTCTAGTTTGTAGTTCTCAACTACTTTATATGGCTTTAACTTTTCAAAGACTTGCATATAATCAAGCATTCCCATATGAACAGGAATACGATTTTTACCCATAGCTGATCGGGATGGCATCTTAAGCATTGAATCGACTTTTATGTTTTTAGCACGATTCATAATATACTTCTGGTCAAAGTCAGTTACATTCCAGCCAGTTACAAAAGAAAATTGAGGAACGCATTTATGAAGATAGAATTCCATTAACTCTTCTTCGGTATCAAAGAATTTATACTTGATCTTAAATTCTTGTTGAAATAGCTTAGCATCTTCTGGTCGTAATGGAACCGTTTTTCTAAAATATTCGTTTACTTCAACTTCCATTTTACGAATTTCATCTGGGGTTAATCCACCAGGCTGTTCTTCAGTATTTAGGATTGAAAGAATATAGGTAATATTATCTTCATTGCAGAAGGAGATAAGACCGATTGGCATCGCAGCTTTATCTGGCTCTGGGAAAGAGTCATTAATCAGCTTAATCTCGATATCCATATAGGTTTTCTTAGGGGTATTATCAAAGCTGTAAACTATTTCTAATTCTTCAGCTGATAATTTTTCTTGAATTAATTCTTGTACCCTAAATTGATTTATGTATTGCCCTTTAGTTGGAGCACGTTTAACAAACTTACCGTTCCAGTTCTTAGTGGCAGTTGGAGTAGCAGATTCAACCCAATTATACATTTCATGATCAGCTAATTGCTTTTTAATAAATGCAATCTTGCCTTTCTCATCGTAATAAGAAATAATAAGGGTATTTTCATTAAGTACTTCAGCGCCAATAATCATAGTTTAGGTTTAAATAGTTCGTTAACATTATTACACATTGCACAAGCGATAACTGGGACTGGGGTAATTGAATCCTGTATACCGCCTGTTAAGAATTTTGAAATTCTTTTAATCATCATTTGCTCTACGAATTGAGTGCTTCCGCAAGCTTCACATTCGATATATGGAGCATCAGCTAGGTGCTCTTGAATATTGAGTTTAGGTTCTCCTCCTTGTAAATTATCCATCTTAATAATTGTTATTTTGTCGGTTTTGATTTTCGGCCGCTTTTGAGAAGTAGTAGTCATACGCAGTTTTTGCGTCTAATCCAATAGACACGGCATAATTAATAAAGAAGTGGAGTATATCTACCCATTCCATATAGAGCTCCTTCTTATCGCCTTCAGATAGGTCAGCGATAGTCATGGTATCGTATTTCTTATGGGCTTTTTTCCAATACTTCCATATTGCATTGCCATCACCGTCTTTAATTCCGCCAAGAGCGTCAGTCATTTCATGGATCTCATCAATGGTAGCATGAGTATTTGCATGCCAAAAATTCATGATTTCTCGAAGTGTCATGGTTTCAAAGTTAAAACCATAAGTCTCCTCTTGCATCTTCTTTTGATGAGCCATTATGTCGGCTAAGTGAGTGGTGGATTTTTCGTAAAGATCCGCTATCGGAAGGTCTTTACATTCATTGTCGGTGTTCGCCATCTTGTTTTTGTTTTAATATACTAAAAAGAGTCCAATTTGTAAAATTTTTCTCTATATATTATACTTAAATAAACTTTTTGAGTTTTTTATTTTTCGACTTTTCGTAATTTATTAGGGGCAGTACGGATAAATAATTAAAAAATATCTATACAGAAATGGCCGAACAAAGGATAAACTTAAATAATTTTAAGTCTAGCGGTGTTTACACTGTTGAAATAGATGCTAGTGAGAATACGGTATTGCCTCTTACTACTGGTCGACTTATAGTCGGCTCAAGTAGAGTAGGACCATACAACACTGTCGTTTTAATCAATGATGTTAGAACATTGAAAGCAGTTTTTGGTGAAATCGATCCAAAACTTGAAAAGGCTGGAAGCTTTTTCCACAGAACAATTGAAGTAGCACTTCGTGAAGGGCCAGTATTTGCAATGAATGTAATTCCATTGGATACTGATACTGACACTACAGCTAACTTAGATAAAGCAAATTTTGCTACATTTAATACTGAAGCAGCTTCAAATAACTCAGAAACACAGGTAACTCAATGGCCAGTTGTTAATTTCTTTAACAAACGTCGTCTTTGGTTTGCTAGTACTGACGAATTAAACAAGTCTAAAAACTTAGCACTAGGCGATGATTATATCACTAATCCTGGAGGATTTGGACAAACTACCCTAGAATCTAATAAAGTTCTTTCGTTTGCAAATGTAGGAAATACTAATGCAACAATCTGGGTTCGTAAAGCGAATATCACTGGTTTTGATGTTACTGCAAAAGAGTGGTTTTCTACAATTGCTGGTAGCGATGTAGATTTTCCTACTTTTATTCACCCAGACGATTTTATCTCTGATTATTTTGTTGAAGTATCTATCGTTAGTGGAGACTGGACAAACTACTTGAAATTAGCAAGTGATCCTATCTACAAACAATATTTTGATGCAAGCGGATTAAAAGACGAAAATGCAGCTAATTTCTTTGCTCTTCGTGAAGTTAAAGTAATCAATCGTACTATCGGTTGTTTAATTCCTAACTTTAGAGATCAAAACGGAGTTACTGTTGCAATTGATGCTCTTCTTAACCGAGTATTTGCAACAACTGGTATCTTATGTGCTCTTGATGCTGAGAAATTAGAATTGGTTAACTTAACGAATGATAGTTTCTTTGATCAAGACATGGAAACACACCGTTTGGATATTGTAGGTCATGGCTATGACGAATTAGATCAATTAGATGACTATGCAGCAGATAACGGAGGTTATGATGTAGATGGATCTACTGCTGTAGATTTTACACCATTAATTGATGTTTTAAGTTATGCACGTCCTGCAAACACTGATCTTATTTTTGAAATCAGTAACACAACTACTAAAACTGAAAGTGCATTCCTTGCAGGAACTGGAGTTGCTCTTGCAGATCTTTATGAAATTACACCTGCATCTGGAAGTACTTATCTAGTTGCAATGAAAGGTAGCAAACTTTATAATGCTTATGCAAAAGGATTTATGATTAATGGAGACCAAATAGTGGATGACTCTACTACTCGTTATATCAAAATCTCAGATAACTTAAAAGTATCTGGTTTGGACTATATCAAAATCCAAGTTTGTGCAGACAACAGCCTTTTAAATGTAGCTAACGTTAATAGTTACGGTGGTCCTGGAGCAGAAAACTATGTAAAAATTATTTTGTCAACTGGCGATACTTTCAAAAAAGTATTTGACTTAACTGATGCTACTTACTTTACTGAGTATAGTGTTCTTCAACCTAACAAGTTAGTTTTAGGAATTAACGTTGCTAATAAAGCAGAAGTTGATAAATTTATTAAAGTTAACAACTATATTAAAGCTAAAGTTATTGGTGACAGCCGTCCACGTTTACTTAAAATTATCGCAGTTTCTTCTACTGAAACTTTGAGTCCATACACTTTAACTTACACAGTTACTACAATGGCTCCAAGTGTAGATGAAATTATTGGTTTGGATGTAGATGGAAACGAATTGAAAGTTTACAAAGGTATTTACAATTTCGTAAATCGTTTAAAAGGACAATACTTAAAAGGATTTACCCTACGCAATGACGTTCTTCCTAATGGAACAGCTGATCGTGTTGGTGGAGAAAATGGAATTCTTTCCTACTTATTTAAGTATACTTCAATTCCTCAAGCTCTTGCAAATGGAGAACTAGTTGATTTCCGTTATGTAGTTGACTCATATGAAGGAGAAATCTCTGCTTCATCTAAATACTACTTAGCTAAATTAGCTGCTCTTAATGGTCAAGCAATGGCGATCCTAAACTCACCTTCAATTCAACAATTTGAGAAATCAGTAAGTCCTAGCTTTATTGATCAAACTAACAAATTGGTATCAACTCAATTAATTTCACAAGGTGGAGATTTATCTCTTAATCCTGAGTTCTTATTTAAGTTTGCTGAAGAGGATGTAAATGGAGTTCCTTTGTCTTCTTATGCTCATTACTCATTCCCTAACCTAATCGTTAGAAGTGGAAGTAGAAATATTTCAGTTCCAGCATCAGCATACGTTTCTAACCTTTATGTTAGAAAATTCAAGAACGGTACACCTTTCTTAATTGTAGCTGGTGGAAAACGTGGAGCTATTAATGATCCTGAAGTTCTTGGAGTTGAATACGATTTGACTGACGAGGATAGAGATTATCTAGAGCCAGTAGGACACAACTTAATCGTTCGTCGTCGTGGATTTGGAATTATCTTGTTTAGTAATAATACTGCTTACCAACGAGTAAATTCAGCTCTTAACAACGCTCATGTTCGTGATAACTTGTCAACTATTGAAAGAGATATCGAGAAAATCTTGTTTAATTTCTTATTTGACTTTAACGATGAGATTACCCGATTGAGAGTTAGAACAATTGTTGAAAATTACTTAGCAGCTGTTGTAAATGCAAAAGGTATTAGTACTTTCGAAGTTATCTTCGATACATCTAATAACACAAATGAAGTAATTTCTGCAAACTCAGCAGTACTTGATATCCGAATTAACTTCCCTAGAGGAATCCAGAAATTCATTAACCGAATTACTATTACTCGAGTTGGAGGAGAATTAAGTTCAAATTCAAGCGGATTTATTCCAAGCTTCTAATCTTAAAGAGCGGTTAATAGCCGCTCTTTCTTTTTAAAAAAAATAAATTATAAAATGCAATTAAGTGAACATTTAGCACTAGCAGAAGTAACAAGAAGTGAAACTGCAAAACGTAACGGAGTTTCAAATGAGCCAACGGCTGAACACCTTGAAAACTTTAAGCTATTAGCTGAAAAAGTATTTGAGCCAATTAGACTACATTTCGGTAAACCTATTCATATTTCATCAGGATACCGTTCAGCAGCTTTAAATAAAGCAGTTGGTGGATCTAGTTCTTCTCAACACTGTAAAGGTGAAGCGATTGATATTGATATGGATGGCAGCGCTCATGGAATTACTAATAAAATGGTATTTGATTATATTAAGGATAATCTCCAGTTCGATCAATTGATCTGGGAATTCGGAACCGATGCTAATCCTGATTGGGTACACGTTAGTTATTCATCTGATGGTAAACAACGCAAGCAAATGTTAAAAGCTGTTAAAAAAGGAGGAGCTACTTCTTACGTACCTTACAAATAATTAAACTCTAACTAAATAAAAAGAGCTCTAATTTTGGTTAGAGCTCTTTTTTTTGTGTTTAAAAACCAATTAAAACACTATTCAAATTCTTCTAGTGATACTTCATCAATATCATCTAGGATGCAAATAAGTTCATTAGCCATAATCATAAAATGTTTTTCTCCTTTGATAAACATTTCAGCACCAGCGTAACGATTAAAGAGAACTAGATCTCCTGGCGCAACTGGCATTGGATTATGAGTAGAACCTGGGCCAGCGGCAATAACTGTACCTACATTAGGCTTCTTTACAGCTTTTTCAGGAAGCATAATTCCTTGCTTAGTAGTGGTCTCTTTGTCTCGAGGTTTAACTAAAACTCTTTCAAATAAAGGTTTCATAGTGATGTTTGATTATTTTTTAAGTTTAAAAATTCTCGATAATTAAATTGAGATAATTGAGTGCTCTTAAATTCCTCTTCGATAGCATCCCTGATTTCTTCTGGGAAAACTTTAGTCGAAAGACGTATTAGTCTAATGTTAAGAACTATATTATCTCTGATCTCATTTAATTTATCCTGATCTTTAATTTTATTTAGGGTTTGAATCCCTTCAACTAGTTCATTAAGTATAGAATCGGAAATGTCATCTAATTCAGACATTAACGATTCACCAAACTTTTCAGTAAGTTGAGTAATTAATTTAGTAGATTTAACTGGAGTAATTCCTGTAATCTTTGGGATATTATCTGATTTATCACCTAAAAATATTTTACTAAGAGTTTCAGGAATAAAATCGACTTTATGCTCAACAAAATCTTTGCTTACTAGATTTGAAATAGTCTTTTCAATAGTTGCTCCGCTAATGTGAGCATCATTTAAGGAAAAGAAATTATCTACTTCGTCATCAGCAATAGTTGGAACTAGATTTTCTGGTACAAAAAGTCTCTTTGTTTTTGCCATTTGTTTTGGCGTAATTAAGAGAACGTTCTTATCCTTATTACCAGTCAACTGTTTTAAATCTTGGTCAACTGAATAGATTAGGATATCGGTGTCCAGATTTTCACAAAGATATGCAATAATATCATCACCTTCAGTATCTTTAAATCGGTATTGATTAATTCCTGCCTTTTCAGAAAGAGCTGGCATTAGGACCTGTTGAAAGTAATCAAAGAAAAGATATTGGTGCTCATCATACTTACGATTTCCTTTGTATTTAAATTCAGTAGGAGCAGAAGTAGTTGAAAAGGCTCCAATTTTAAAGAAGTTTTCAGTCCATTCTTTTCTCCAACTTTTTGAGTCAAATACAATATGCACCTTTTCTGGATTAGAGGCAATTGGTGCAATTAAGGAATTAAGGTAAGTAAAACAAAAATTTCTAAAAGCTGTTCGAACATTGTCTTTTAAGATAAAACCGCCATCATTAAATAAATCATTTACCCAATATGCATCCATGGAACGTTTGTCCCTAGACGTTTGAGCTTTTGTTACACTAATTGCAACATTAATAAACGCGTTTCCATCTATAATTAAGTCCATCTTATTGTTCTTTTTCTTCTGTTGGTTCTTGTGTAGGCTCTTGCGCTTTTCTGATTGTTCTAATTGCTGTTGAAATTGTCTCAGATTCTAAAAGATTATACGCTCCTTTAGCTTGAGCAAAATTAGCAGAAGCGACTAGAACAAAGATCGCTTGATTAATATTCATATTTTGGATAAAATTCTCGTATGCAGGTTCATCAGCATAGGTAATAGTACCAAATAAGATATTGTTAGTAGAAGACTCCGGATTTTCGGCCGGAGTCTGTTGTGTTTGAGTGGTCTCTTCCATCTGTTCTCTATTTTTATAGATCAGCGAATAGTGAATCGTATTCGTCATCTGCTGAAGTATCAGCCGCTGCTGGAGCTGCCGCTGGAGCAGAAGGAGTAGTAAAGTCTAGGTCTTCGTCAACTTTAGCTGCTGCTGGAGTAGCTGATTTTCTAGGCAAAAGACGAGCTTTAATTAACTCATTCATTCGAGTATCCTTACTTCTTTCAAGAATCATGTTAAGGATTTCACGTTGAGGAATTGCGGAGATTACAGCTTCTGCTACTTTTTCAAAAGTCTCATCAGTCCATTCGCGGTGCAAATACTCATCCATGCTTGGAGTATTTTTAGATAAGAACTCGGTAACTAATTTAACTGACTTCTCGTCATTTTTAACAGTTACTTGAGTTTCACCTATTTTGAAAATTAATGGAGAAACTTCATCCATAAATTTACATTTGCTCCAGTCACGGAATTGTTGAGTCTTTTTACCAACAATACAAAGGAAATCTTTTCCTTCAAGTAGGTGGAATGGATTGATTTTGCGTGAAGCAGAAAGGCCTTCTAACTCATCAGGATTCATTTGTGCATCAATAATCATGTCCACTTGATTTCTGAATTTAAAGAGCTTAACAGTTCCTTCTAAATCAGGTCTTTGTGGATCTTTTTTGATATACACCGGTGAGTGGTGAGTATACCAACGAGAGAAACTTTTCTCAATTTCAGCAACTAAATCTGGCTCCTCTTTTTTAAGTGAGCGAAGAGTTGATTCTATTGTCCAAAGGATTGAAGGTTTTTCAACATTTGAAGGACAGTCAACTATCAAGGATTCCTTAGTTAGAGGATTCCAAAACTTAGCAGAATACTTAGTATACTTGCTTTTTGTTTTGTCTGCCAAATAAGGAACAAATCGTATTACTGATTTATACGATCCGTTGTGAGCATTTGGATCCGGGTCATAAATGTTTGGATCCACTTTTGGTTTTGAAGACACGTTTTTCTTTGCGAAAGCGTCTTCTGGTAAGTCAAAAAAATCTGTCATTGTAATAATTTTATTATTTAATATGTTATACTGGACTAGTATACTAAAGTTTAAGTTAATTTTTCAAAAAGTAAAACATTTATTATAAAATAAGTACAAAATCTGGGAAGCGTTTAAAAGCAGTGATGCTTTAGACTACTAAAGTTTCTTGTAAAAGAAAAAAACCGTACCTAAAAAGGCACGGTTTTTCTATAACTTAAAAACAAAAACAAATTATTTACTAGCGTCAACTAATTTTTGACGAAGAGCTTTTGCACCTTCTTGAACTTTAGTCATTTCAGCTTTAACTGCTGGGTGCTTAATTGCTTTACGAATTTCTTGCATTGTCTTTTTAAGACGGTTGCCTGCAGATTTTACTCCTTTGTCGTAGTATTTAACGGCGTCATCTTCCGCTGCAGTAATCAAATCGTTAATTGGACCAAAAACAGTAGCCTGTACTGCTGCGATCTCTTCTTTTAGTTTTTCAAAATCGTTCATTTGTAATAATTTTAGAGTATTTTACTACGATTTAGGAATAGGTTTTAAAGATTATTGATAATATCGTCTACTTTTGATGAAAACTTAGCATTTGGATAGGTTTCAACTGCATGAGTAACCCATACTTGCATAACTTTAGCTAATTCTTGAGTGGTCATAAATCTACTTTTAACAAGTGGAGATAAGTAATCAAAAAATACTTGATCTAATGGAGTATTGGACTCTTCTGATTTACCATACATTCCTTCTACCATTGATTCAATTTCATCAGGTAATAAAAAGTATTGATATGAACCTTTTGCAGCTTTTCTGTCCTCTTGAGTACTTGGTTTAACATTAAATGGATCACGATTTATTCCTACTTGATCTAAGTGGTTAGTTTCGTGAATTAAGATATCGTATACTCTATTGAATAGTTTATTATATGATAAAGGCTCCTTGGTTGGATCTAATAGGATATGTACTTTTATTTCTGGAACAGTTAAGTCTCCAGTATTAACATAAGTATTAGCATCAATTGAATAGCCAAGATCTTGAAAGTTAATAAGTTCCCAAGCAAGTCCATTAAAATGTTCGTCCTCTTTAAAGTTAGGGTTTCGATCTCTTCGTAAATAGACAATTAGGTCAAAAAGGAAAGGGTCTGTCAATTCAGAACGGTCAATGATTTGATATTCTTGATCTTCAGAGCGGTCTAAATCTTTTACTTTATTAATGACATGTTTTGCTAACTTCTTGAGAAATGCAAGATTAGCTGATTCATTTTCATTAATAAATTCAGTAAAAGAAAGTACCATTATTTTTCTTTGCTATTTATGAAGGTAACATCAATATCGGTAGTAGTTGGTTGACCGTCTCGAGTATAGACAACATCAACTACTGGTTCAACACGGCCTACTAAGTTTGCACCTAACGCTCTACGTAATTTTTCAAGGTAGATAACATCTTCTTTAGCGGTAGTAGTTTTGTCTCCTTTGACTAACTTGCTGATATTTTCTTGACGAACTTCTATTTCGTTTTTAGCAGATTTGTCTTTATCGCTTTTTACAACGTTATCTTTAATCCACTTCTCTAATTCATTGTCATTTAGAGAATAGCAGTTATACGTAACGACTACACTTCCATCTGGATACTTTTTACGAGAAACTCCTTCATCACTTTTATCTGAAATAAAGATAAATTTATAACGAGTTGCCGGTTTTGCAGGAGCAGCACCAGTTGCCATTGGGTCAACTCCCATAGCTTCATCGGCTTCAAAAATAAATTGAGAGTATTTTTTAATGTGTTTAGTCATTGATTTCTCTACATTTTTGATTAAACTGAGCTCGATTTAATTTAACTTTACTAGGTTTCTCTCCTTCTTTAGCTTTTACTGCTTCTAATTCATGTGCACCATCAGGATTAAGGTCTTTGACTTTAAAACGAGCGCCAGCATACATAACTACTTGATTTTTCTTAACTGTATCAAATAGAGTATCTTCTTTGGAATTTTCGTTAATGAATTCGGTAAATTTTAGGATCATTACTAATTCTTTTTAGTTATTTATCTTACATAAAAAAAGCAGCAATTAGGATTGCTGCTTTTTAAGTAGTAGTTTATAATCATCAGCCATCACATGATAAACAATCGGTCATTGCTCTAGCTGCAATATCTCCGCGAAGTACTGATTCCGTTCGCATATAATAAAGTGTCTTAACCCCAGCATTATAGGCTTCTAAGTGTACTTGATTAATAAACTTGGGTTCAGCCTCATTTGGAAAAGCAAGATTTAAGGAAACTGCTTGGTCAACATATTGTTGGCGAATTCCTGCTTGTCGAACGATTTCCATTTGGTTTAACTCTTTAAAAGTAAGATAAACGTCTTTTACTGGAACTAGATCGCCTTGCTCCATTGGAGTCATCTTATTTTTCTTAGTAGTGGTATATACTTGTGGTTCTCCAAGCTTTACCCAATAATTATCAAGTACAGCTAAATCCTGGACAGATCCGCCATCTTCTAGGATCTTATCCCAAACCTCTTTAGTATTATGTCCTATCTTTTCTAAGAGCCTCTCTAGGGAAGGATTTTTACGAATAAACGTTCCTTTCGCAGTTTGCTCAGTAAATACGTTAGCTGCCCAAGGTTCAATTCCAGCAGAAACGTTTCCACTTAATTTAGAATTAGAAACAGTTGGCGCAATTGCACGTAAATGAGAGTTACGCATTCCTGTACCAACACACCATAACGGCTCACCATATTCTCTAGCCATGTCCATTGAAGCACGTTCGCTTTCAATCTTTAATTGACTAAAGATCTTTCTGGTTTCAAATTGAGCAGGAAGACTGTCAAATGGAATATTCTTGTTTTGTAGATAAGTATGCCATCCTAAAACTCCTAAACCTAGTGCTCTACCTTTTTCAGCAGAACGTACTGAATTATCAAATCCTCTCATGTATTTAGCACGCTGGATAAACTCTTCAAGTACACCATCTAGGAACCAAGTAGCTGTGTAGATTAGGTCAGTATCTTTCCACTCTTCGTATTTTGCTAAGTTTAGTGAACTTAAACAGCAAACGAATGAGTGATTCTCATCAGTATGAAGGGTAATTTCAGAACAAATATTAGTCATATAGACTTTAAGTCCGTTCTTTTTGTAAGCTTCTGGATTTGCACGGTTAATATTACCTTTGTACATAACATAAGGCTCACCAGTAGCTTTACGTTTTCTTAAGACTGCAGCCCAACGTTTTCTAGCGTCTTTGTCTCCATTCTCTAAACGTTGCATAAAGTCGTCAGATACAACTACGCATTGGTGCATATTTAAACACTGACGATTTACATCACCTTTAGGCTCCCTAATTTCTAACCATTCCCAGAAATCGCCATGTTCAATATCAATATTTACTGATGCTGCTCCACGACGAACGTTTCCTTGGTTAGTTGCTAAAACTGAACTATCAAAAATCTTGATAAATGGAACAACTCCATCTGAGGTACCGTTTTGAGAAATATTTGACCCTGCTGGACGAACTTGATTTATTCCAATACCGACTCCTCCACCGTGTTTAGCCAAGAGCATTAACTCTAGGTTTTTAGTACCAATATCTGCGATTGAATCTGCAATATCAATTCCAAAACAAGAAATAGGAAGACCCCTTTCAGTACCAGTATTAGAAAATACTGGAGTTGCTAAGTTTAACCAACCTCTAAAGATATAATCAAAAAACTTAGATGCTAGCTCTGGTTTTTTTAATCTTTTTGCTACAGCAGTAGCTACTCTCCAATAAGCATCTTTTGGTGTTTCGCCAGCTAGGAGATATCCCTTAGATACGGTTTTTACGTAAATTTCAGTATTTGCCCAAACTGGAAAATCAACTCCGATTTCCCAGCCAAATTCTTCTCCCCAATTTTTTATTTCTTCTTCTGCCATTTTATTTGTTATTTTGTTCTTTATCTTTTGTGAAGTCCTCTTTTTCATAAATATAGTCGGTAGCTATAGTATTTTCTTGAGGTATTTCAATAGTAACGTATTCAGGAAAGAATTGATTTAAGCCTACGCCAGTACAAATCTTAATCGTTTTAGGTTGTTCCATAAGTTTTCGGTGTAATTCCCAATTAATAATAGACATGATTAACTAAATAAATCATCTTCGTCCCAGTTTTCGTCCTCTCCAGCTTTAGCATAATCAGTAGGGCGAATTGCAAAGAAGTCAGTATGTGTGTGTCCTCCGGTAAGGTGATAAAACCAGTCAAGGTTACTTGCCATCTCGTTGTTATACTCAAATACTACTTCATAACCTAATTCATTAAGTTTTTCGTTTGCACGTTTCTTAATAAATTCTTTAAGGTCCGCTTCTTTAAGATTTTCAAGGTCTCCCATTTCAAAAATCTTTTCGATATATGCAAGTTCCATTTCAACGATACAGTTAGCAGCTTCTTCTACTTCTGCTTGAACTTGACTTCTTAGCTCTGGATATTCAGAACACATATGATTAAAAAGTTGACATCCCATTTTTGAGTGTAAACTTTCGTCTCTAACTGACCATTTCATTTGCTGACCAATTCCTTTAAGAAGATTGCGCATTTGAAAAGAATAGAGAACAGCAAATGATGAATAAAGGGAAACGCCTTCAGCGAAAGCTGAGAAAATAGCAAGTGAACGAGCTACATCACGACGAGCATCTGCAGATTTTGCTAAATCTTCATGGGTATACTCGCTTTTAGTTCCCATTAAATATTCAAACTTAGCAGCCATTGAAGGCTCATGTAAAAATGCTTTAAAGTCTTCTAAACCTAGGGTTTCATTAAGATAAGAATAGGCAACAGCATGTACTGTTTCTTGAGAACCGAAAGACATTGCCATTTGTCTAATTTCATGTTTAGGAAACCATTTAGTAACCATCCCGGTCCAGTAATCAGAAACGGCACATTCAGTTTGAGCAAAACCCAATAAGATGTTACCTACGAGGTTCTTTTCAGCTGGGGATAGGTTTTCATTCCAGTCTTTAACATCACTTTGCATAGAGATTTCAGTGTGAAGCCAGAAGGCCTGCATCTGCTTTAACCAGCCCTCGGTATAGTAAACAGGGTATTCAAATGGTTTGTATTCTATGCGATCGGTGAATAAGTTTGACATTTAGTTTCTAATTTTTTTAGACAAGACTAGTATACACATAGCTCAGCTAATAGTTAAATTTTATTATAAAAAGTTTAGCATTTTGTGTGGCTTAATCAAGTCTAAATTATTTATAAATCTATCTTGACTAAGCCACTCAATGAGGATAATTTTTAAGCAATTTCGTGCTCAACAAATTCGAACTTAACGCTCTTTTGGATAGGATTTACTTTAGATACTTTAACAAATGGAAACTTGTTAAGATTTTTTTCTAAATCTTTTTTTCTTAGGGAAACTTCAAAACTTTCTCCATCGACCTCGATTGAGATAGAACTATTTTTGTTATTAACCGAATATTGGAAGCTTCGATTTTCAGTACGTTCTTTTAGTTTTTGCCAAGCAGCTTTTTCACTATTTACATTATCTGGAACAAGAGTCAAGACAATTCTAAATTGAGGACCTTTAACTGTAATATCTTTAACGAAAACAGGCAGTTTATCACCAGTTCTAAGAGTTTTACGAAGGGTTTCGTAATCTTTAAATTCGCTTTTATGTACTAAGCCAGTGTAGTAACCATCGATTTCAACAAAAACTCCAATATCAGCTGGACGATTGGTAAGAACTCCAGTATATTCTTTACCGAACTCTAGATTTTCAATCATTGTTGGCATTGACTCAGCAATATATTTCTTATGTGAAAGAATAAAGAGGTCATTTGATTGATCGTAATTATCAACCATTACGGCAAGAGTTTTACCAAGCATATCATTAAAGTTATGCACAATATTCGCAGCTGCATGTGAACCTGGAATAAAGCATTCAACCTCTTTTTTGTAGATAGCTAAGTAACCTCCTTTAATTAGTTTGGTGATAGTAACATCAAACCAAGTATTATTGTTAAGGTGATTGAATAGATCTTGTTTGTAAGCAATTGAAGCTGCTTTACGTTCTGATCCAAAATACTCACCGTGTTTTGATGCTTTATAGACCATTGCGTAGAATTGAGTATCAACGCCTTTTGCTAATTCATCAAGACTAGCTGAATATTCTTTAAATGGAATTGAGATAGTTGTTCTAGAACTAAGTTCTTCACAATAAATCATTTTATCAGTAAATGAAATTGTCTTAGCTTCAACTCGGTAAACCTGATCTTTAAGTAAGTCCTTGACGACTTCAATAGATTGGCCTTCATGCTTTGCCATAATATCATACAGCTCTTGTGCATAGCCTTCTTTACAGTAAACCTTAACTCCAGCTTTACGATCAGCCTCAGTTAATTTAATTGATGTGTTGTATTTAGTGTCATTTTTAAATACATCTTGTTCTATTGTTTGAAGTGTTGTCATCGTTATACTCATTATATTAAGAGTTATACATCGAAGTTTAGATTTAGTTTTAAAATTTTTTACAAAAAAAGGGAGACTTTCGTCTCCCTTCGGCATGAAGCTAATGAAATGGCAAAAATCAGGCTTCAGCTGTAGATTGAGGTTGTTCCTCGATTAAGGTACATTCAGTTGTAAGCATTAATCCTGAGATAGAAACTGCATTCTCAAGAGCAGAACGAGTAACTTTAGCAGGGTCAATAATTCCAGCGTCAATCATATTAGTGTATTCTTCAGTTCGGGCATTGTAACCATAATCTTTTTGATTAGCGGTTGCAATATCTTTTTTAACTACTTCGAAATTAACACCAGCATTTGCTAAGATTGCAGCTAAAGGAGCTTCACAGGCATACATTAGGATTTTAGCACCTTGCAATTGGTCTTCATTTGCAAATGTAATAGTACCTGCTGTAATTTCTTGTTGGAAAGCGATTGCTGCCGTAAGTAGAGCAATTCCACCGCCTGGAAGGATACCTTCTTCAATTGCGGAACGAGTAGCGCTTAGTGCGTCATCTAATCGATCTTTTTTCTCTTTCAATTCAACATCACTGTATGCTCCAATTTTAAGGATAGCTACACCACCTTCTAATTTAGCAAGACGTTCTTTTAAGAGAAGCTTTTCACTTTCATTTTCTTTAAACTCTAATTGAGATTTAATTTCAGTAAGTCGAGCAGCAATTTCTTCTTCATCACCATGGCCGTTAACAAACGTAGTTGAATCAGAGGTAACTGTAATACTTTCGCAAGAACCTAGAATTTCTTCTAAAACTCCAGGATTAATTGAGGTAATATCATGTCCTGCATCTTCAGAAAGATAAGTAGCTCCAACTAAGGCACAAATATCTTTAAGCTGGCTCTGTTTGTTTTCACCATAAGAAGGGGAACGAACAGCAGCAACTTCAAGTACTCCATTTACGCGATTCATAATTAAGGCTTGCAAAGCATCGCCTTCAATTTGGTCTGCCATAATTAAGAGTGGACGTTTTTTGGATGAAGTATAATCTAAAATTCCAATTAAACCTTTAAGTCCTTTGATTTTACCATTGTAAACTAAGATATAAGGATTTTCGAAATTAACTTCCAATTTCTTCATATTGTTTACAAAGTATGGTGACATATAACCGCTTTGAACTTGCATACCCTCTACTAATTCCATATAGGTTTCGTGGGTATTTGAATCCTCAATAGTAACTACTCCTTCAAAACCAACTGCCTCCATTGCATCAGCAATAGAATTAGCGATTTCATGGTCACCATTTGCAGAAATAGTTGCTACATTTCGGATTTGGTCGATTGTATCAACTTTAATTGCGTTAGAGGCTAAGTGGTTTTTAATCCATTCAGCTGAGGAATCGATTCCTTTTTTCAATTCCATTGGATCAAATCCAGTTTCAATATATTTAATACCGTTACCTAGGATTGCTTGAGCTAAGACAGTGGCAGTTGTTGTACCATCACCAGCTTCTTGGGCTACGTTTGACGCAACTTGCTTTACCATTTGAGCTCCTAAGTTTTCAACTGGATCTTTTAGGAATACTTCACGAGCAACTGAAACGCCGTCTTTAGTAATAGCATAGTGATTTTGGCGTCCTAAAACTACATTACGACCTTTGGGTCCTAGTGTAACTTTTACAGAGTTAGCCAATTGGTCAACTCCTCTTTTTAGTGCATCTCTTGATTCTTTTGAGAATCGAATGTCTCTTGGGTTTGTACTCATAATGAATTATCGTTATTTTTTTGTAAGAATTCGTAAAGTCGATCTCTAAGATCTACTATTTTAAATAGCTTTGGTTTTCCATTTGGGCCAATCCAAACTAAAAATCCGCCTTCAGTATCGAAGTCGGCTTCCTCTTTAAGTATTAGTCGATAAAGACTTAACTGTATTGAATAGGCATTTAGGGAATTATCCCACATATCTTGAAAAGGAGGTAGCATCTTTTGCTTTCTGCCTTCCGGGTCCTTATCAGTTGTAAACTTCTTATTGGTTTTCCAGTCGCCTATATAGAAAAAAGGAGCTAACCAAAAAAGAATATCTAGAGTACCTGCTATACCCCATTTACGAGAAAATACCCGAAATTCCTGTTCAACTGCAGTTAACTTATGCAGTCTCTCTTCGTAGATAGCTAAGAATTTTTCTACCCTTTCATTTTCATTAATAGCAGTTGGCATTGCTGGCTCATCGCCATTATAATAATCCTCAATCCATTTATGGACATTGGTTCCTAACTTTAGTGCAATATCTGAAATGTCTTTCCACTCCTGTAAAACCTGAGCTTTAGTGGTAGGTTCCCCTTTTCTGGTACGACTTTTAGCAACTGCATTTGCAATTACTTCGCTATCAAAAGGCTTTTTAAACTGAGAAAGAAACTGGGTAACCGACATGAATTTCTGTACAGGTTTCCCAGTTTCTGGATTGTAGTAGTGGTAAGTGTGAGCCTCTTCGTTAAACCTAAAGTTAGGGTCGCGAAAAAAGTCTAGTTTATAAAGATCCAAATCAAGCTTGTTTTTCGTAATCTTCTACTATAGATTGACCTGAAAGTTTTAAGATAACATTAATAGTTGCTAAAACATCTTGTTCACAGTATTTAGAAATTTCATCTAATTTGCCAGCTCTAAAATATTCTCCAACTTCACTACCATGCATTTCTTCTTTCGGACTCTCTAAACCTAAACAGGTAGCTAAGAGATCAAGTGAAGCGAAACCTTCTTGCCATGCGCCAAAGCTCCAAACTTCTGAAGTATCAATAAATGGCATTTCCCAAGGTTTCATATTAGTAACTTGTAAACCTTTAGGTAGAGCTTCACCATTTATTAAGATACGCTTACACGCATAAGGAATATCAAAACGTTTGATATTGTGACCAGTAAACTTAAGGCTTGCGAATTTATTAAAAACTTTATCGACTCCAGCTAAGACTTCTGATTCGTCTGAACTGATATAGCTTTTAATAATTGCTTGCGGTTCGTCGACTGCAAAAGTAACTCTTCCGAAGGTCGCACAAACGATTCGACCGAACTCAGCAGTAAGAGCTGCTTTTTCTAAATAGAGTTCTTCATCGCTCTTGTCTTTATTCTCCTCAAATCGG
>Ga0222712_10001788_pt1 | contig 25767 bp, 25 predicted proteins | sample C33_657DmetaG_FD_165043 | JGI IMG/M metagenome (GOLD analysis project Ga0222712, IMG submission 165043) | Estuarine water microbial communities from San Francisco Bay, California, United States - C33_657D | ecosystem: Environmental > Aquatic > Marine > Unclassified | place: USA: California... | reverse complement strand
CAACAGTGGTTAGAACAAAACCACTTGGGATTTTCTCTTCAAGACCCATTTTTTAATCCCATTCCAATCCGCCGCGTCGCCACACATATGCATATGCAACAAAGACTGTTCCAATGAAGATAGCCATCTCAATTAAGCCAAAGAGACCAAGTGCATCAAATGAGACTGCCCATGGATAAAGAAAAACAATTTCAATATCAAAGATAATAAAGAGCATTGCAGTTAAGAAATACTTAACTGGAAAACGTCCGCCTTCAGCAGCTTGTGGTGAAGGTTCAATTCCACACTCATAAGCATCCAACTTCGCACGGTTGTAGCGTTTTGGACCAGCCAGGGCTCCTGCAACTATTGAAAAGACCGCAAAACCAAAGCCGATAGCCCCTAATACCAAAATAGGTACGTATGGATTAGAAGTTGCTGGCACGGTGAAATCTTAGAGTTCATTGGCTAATGCCAATGACCGCTAGCCCTTTATCCCGCTGTGAACTGCAACAACCCCGCCTGTGAGGTTTTTCCAGCTCACCTGGCTCCACCCCGCCTTTTCCATGGCTGCAGCCAGAGACTTTTGATCCGGCCATGCCCTAATGGATTCAGCCAAATAGACATAGGCATCTGGGTTGGAGGAGGTCTTGCGGGCAATGGCCGGCAGGGCCCTCATCAAATACTCGGTATAGATGGTGCGAAATGGGCGCCAGGTGGGATGACTGAACTCGACCACAACCATGCGACCGCCAGGTTTGGTGACTCGAAGGGCTTCTGCGAGCGCCTTGGGGTATTCAACAGTGTTTCGAAGGCCATAGGAGATGGTCACAACATCAAAGCGATTGGCTTCAAAGGGCAGATTGAGGGCATCGGCCTTTGAGAAGTTTAGATACGGGCGGCTTTTGCGGCCCACTGCCAGCATCCCTTCAGAAAAATCAGTGGCAAAGACCGTTGCCCCTGCTTTATGGAGTGGTTCAGAGGATGAACCCGGTCCAGCGGCCAAATCCAGGATCTGCATCCCTGGGGCTGGGGCAATGATCTTCGTTGCCGCTTTGCGCCAGGCCTTTGTGCGCCCCAAGCTGAGTAAATCATTGACCAGGTCATAGCGCTTGGCAACGCCATCAAACATCGCTGCTACTTCATCGGGATCTTTGCTCAAATTAGCGCGCGACATGACCGCATTCTCCCTTGAAGTAGGCTCATCCACAACTCAGCCAACACGAGAGGACTCGAATATGTCGTTTGCAGCCACATCCCTTCGAACAATCGTGCTGCCTCGAGCAAGTGCTCTGAGTAATGCGGTCTTAATTATTGGGGGCGTGTTTTTCTTAGCTGCCCTGGCCCAAATTGCAATCCCAGTTCCTGGTTCACCTGTTCCAGTTACTGGGCAAACTCTTGGTGTTCTCTTAGTTGGAACGACCTATGGCGCATCACTTGGCTTTGCAACCTTTGCCACATACCTCTTAGCTGGAATAGCTGGTGCTCCAGTATTTGCTGGGCAAAGTTATGGAGTTGAAAAAGTTGTTGGGGCAACTGGTGGCTATTTAGTAGGAATGCTTGTTTCAACATTTCTTTTAGGTTTACTTGCACAAAAACGTTTAGATCAAAAGTTTGCAACAGCTCTGCCTTCAATGCTACTTGGAACACTGACAACATTTACATTCGGATTGCTTTGGCTCCATCAATTCACTGGCCAAAGTTGGAGCTGGACAATAAATGCAGGGCTAACACCATTTATAGTTGGCGAAGTTCTAAAGATTGCAATTGCTGGAACTTCACTTCCAATTATTTGGCGAATAGTAAATCGAAAGCACAATTAAGTAGAACTTCATTTATGACTTCCCTCATTCCTGTCACAACCACTCGCCTTGGCGAACACCTGCCCTTATTGGATTTGCTTCCAGATTCAGCTCCAACTGCCTGGGTGCGAGGTGGTGAAGGTTTGGTTGGTTGGGGTGTTTATGCAACAACAACTGTTAGCGGGCCACATAGATTTGCCGATGCCAGACACTGGTGGCAGAAGCAGTTAGAGACATTTGCAGTTACTAATACTGTTCACGGAAACGGCACCGGACCAGTTCTGTTCTCTTCATTTTCTTTCTCACCTGATGATGTCTCTGTCCTTGTCATTCCTAAAGTAATAGTGGGTAAAAAAGGCGATAAATCATGGATTACCTGGGTCGGCTCTAACCCGCAACCAATTCTCAATTCAGAGAAAGTAGATCTGCCTAAGACTTCTGTGACCTGGGAAGTTAGTGAAAGTCGTGACCAAGCCTGGAAATTAGGTGTGAAAACTGCAGTTGATCGCATTCACAATAATGAACTGGATAAAGTTGTTTTGGCTCGCGATGTGGTTGGGACTTCAGAGGATGCAATCGATGCACGTTCTATTTTAAAGACCTTGGCTACTGAATACCCCTCCACTTGGAACTTCTCTGTGGCTGGTTTGGTGGGAGCAACACCTGAACTTCTTTTGCGTTTAACAAAAAGCATGGTCACATCCCGCGTCTTGGCTGGAACTATTAGCAAGACTGGCGATGATGAGCGAGATTTAGCACTTGCTGCATCACTAGCGCGTTCATCAAAGGATTTAGAAGAACATGAATATGCAGTTCGCTCAGTTGCAGATGCAATTGAGCCTTTCTGCACATCTATCAACGTTCCTGAATCTCCCTTTGTGTTGCACTTAGCAAATGTTATGCATCTTGCAACTGATGTGACAGGGGCTCTTGCTGAAACTTTGGCCCATGTTGATGCATTCACAATCTTGGAACAACTTCATCCATCGGCAGCGGTCTGTGGAACTCCTAGAGATAAAGCTGCCGCCCTTATCCATGAAATTGAAGCAATTTCTCGTGGTCGCTATGCAGGCCCTGTTGGTTGGATCGATGCAGCAGGAGATGGCGAATTAGGTATTGCGCTTCGTTGCGGTCAGATTAAAGGTGATTCAATTCGAATCTTTGCTGGATGCGGCATTGTTGCTGGATCAGATCCGGTAAAAGAGTTAGCTGAAAGTGAAGCAAAGTTCATACCAATGCGAAGTGCATTACTTTAAATAGAGTTCATCGATTCATAAATAGCTTTAAGTGAATCTGCATTCTCATCGCGGGATGCAACGTTTGCAACAACTATTGAAATACCTTTAACTGGTGACTTTAATACCTTCTTCAGCTCATCAATGGATGAAATTATTGATGAATTAATCCCCATTGCACTAGCAATTGCAGCTGGGTCAAGGCCATGTGGTGTGCCAAAGACGCTTTCAAAGCCATCCACACCGCGTTGTGGCAACGTAGAAAAAATGCCGCCTCCATCATTGTTAATAACGATAAAGCAGCAATCAATATCTTCATGGTGAATTAATCCAGTTAAATCATGTAAGAAAGATAAGTCACCCAGTACTGCAAATGTTTGCTTGCTAGCCGAAGCAATTCCTAGGGCTGTCGAAATATTGCCATCAATGCCTGCTAATCCACGGTTTGCATAAGTTCTCACACCTGAACGAGGTGCACCAAATCCCTCTAAATCTCTAATGGGTCTAGAAGATGAAACAAAGAGTGTGGAACCTTCAGGCAAGTTGGTAGCTATCTCTCTAGCAATAACAGCTTCGCTAAATCCAGTTAGTGCATCAATACTCTTAGCAGCACGATCTGCGTATTTTTCCCATTGCTCACTCCATTCAGATGATGCTGTTTTTGTGTTGAGCTCTGGAATCTGCACAAAGCGCTTATCTGCATATCTGTCACTATCCACAGTGGCCATGCGTGGATCAATAACTATCTGAGTGGGAGCTAGTTTTAAGAAGGTATTAATTGAGCGAGACAAAGTCGTTCGACCTATGACAATTACTGTTTGTGGAATCAAGGCTGCACGAATTTGAGCTGAAGTTAAGAAGATAGAGGCATGAGCTACTGCATCAGGAAATGAAAGAGGATCCTCGGCAATAGTTGGCCAACCTAATTCTTTAGCAAACTTTCTAACGCTCTCAACGCTTAATCCGCCGCGATCATGACCAATAACTAGAACACCTCTATTTGCATCACTTTTGAGTGTTGATGGCTTAGTTCTAGATTCGAAAGCTTTAGCAGAGACTTTAATTTCATCCAACCACTGATCAGACTCATCTGGAAGCATCGGTTCATCGAACTGAACATTTAAATGCACTGGTCCATTTCGCAAACTATCAAAAGGCAGATCCATCGGAAACACTGGTCCATCGATATCTGCAAAGTAGCGAACTGCTTTTCCATAAATTCTTGCTTGCTCGGTCGTTTGATTTGTACCAGTTTTGCGCAAGATAGCAGGGCGATCAGCAGTTAAAACTAATAGCGGAGCATTCGTATGACTGGCTTCTAGTACTGCTGGGTGGTAATTAGCAACAGCCGTTCCACTTGTGCAAACAATTGGAACCGGGCGACCTGTTGCTTTAATGATTCCTAATGCAAAGAATGCAGCTGTGCGCTCATCAATTCTCACATGTAACTTAATAAGTCCACGCTTTGAGGCAGCAAAGAATGCTAGTGAAAGTGGTGCATTCCTAGAACCTGGAGATACAACTACGTCGGTGATTCCTGCTTCAATTATCTGGCGAACCATCACACGCGCAAGGCTGGTTGAAATGTTCATCCCAGTAGCGCCGCAGTCCTCATGATTCGATTCTTCCACCAATCAAAGCGCTCGGCAGACACATCTAACCCACCAAAGTTGGGCTCGACTGGCTGAATCTGCATTTTTCCATCAACAATTGGAATATCTGCAACGTCCCTTGCTAGAAGTGAGCCTGTGCCAAGGCCGCAGTCATAACTCATCTCTTCAAAAGAGGCGGCCAGAGTTAGTCCGTAAATAATACCCACAGCACACTCAAGTGCGCTTGAAACAACGACTGGTAATTTGTGGTGAGAAGCTAAAGCGTGGGCGTTCTTAATCCCACCCAGTGGTTGAACTTTTAGCATCAAAATATCTATCGCACCATCTAGATCTAATTCGAATGGGTTTTCACTCTTACGAAGTATTTCATCACCAACAATCTTCACATTCACTCGTGATTTCAATTCACGTAATTCGGCCACTGTGGCACATGGCTGTTCAACGTATTCAATCTCCCCACAGCTCTCTAAGAACTTTGCTGCCTGCTCCACGCTCCACAAACCATTTACATCAATGCGAATCTTGGATTGTGGACTTAACTTTCTCACTGTTGCGATTCTTTCTAAGTCTTCTTTCTCATTTGTTCCAACTTTAATCTTTACTGTTGTGCAACCAGGAAATCCTTCAAGAACATCTGCAATCTCACTTTGGCTATTGAGCGCAGGCATCGTTGCATTTACGCCTATTGAGCTTCGATATAGCTTTGGAGGTACCTGTGTTGCAGCCTCTATTGCACAGGCTAACCAGTGCGAAGATTCTTCATCAGAGTATTCAAGGAAAGGTGAGAACTCCGCCCAACCTTGTGGTCCTTTAAATAGTGCTACCTCGCGGTGATTGATTCCGCGAAAATTGGCCTTCATTGGAAGGCTAATAACTCTTAAAGAGTCGAGAATCAAATCAAGCATCGTTTAGGGGCGCTTTGGAAATTTCCCGAAATTAGGATCTCGTTTTTCCATATATGCATCCCGTCCCTCTTGACCTTCTTCAGTCATATAGAACAACAAGGTTGCATCTCCTGCTAACTGCTGAACGCCAGCTAAACCATCATCTGCTGCATTTAAACTAGCTTTAAGTAAGCGAAGTGCAAGTGGTGAGTTACGAAGCATCTCGCGGCACCAAGAAACAGTTTCTGCTTCAAGCTCTGCGAGTGGAACAACAGTATTCACAAGTCCCATATCAAGTGCTTCTTGGGCGTTGTATTGACGAGTCATAAACCAAATTTCGCGCGCCTTCTTTTGGCCAACATGTGCTGCAAGCAAACCGGCACCATAGCCGCCATCAAATGAACCAACCATTGGACCGGTTTGGCCAAACTTTGCATTATCTGCTGCAACTGTTAAATCACAGACAACATGTAATACATGTCCCCCGCCAACTGCCCAGCCTGCAACCATTGCTACAACAGGTTTTGGTGTGCGACGGATTTGAACTTGCAAATCTAAAACATTAAGACGTCCAATACCCTTTTTAGCTAAATTGTCATCGCCAAGATATCCGTCGTCACCGCGCACATTTATGTCGCCACCTGAACAAAAAGCTTCAGTACCTTCGCCAGTAAAGATAATGACGCCGACTTCTTCGTTATCGCGCGCTAAATGGAAAGCTTCAATTAATTCAATAATGGTTTGTGGACGAAATGCATTACGAACTTGAGGTCGATTAATGGTGATCTTGGCAATACCATCACCCATTTGATATTTAATATCAACGAACTCTTCACCGCCAGGCGCAGTTATCCAATGAGGTATCTCACGGCTACCAAAATCACGCTTAAAGGGCTTGCTCACATTTCCTCCATTGTCTTTACAAGGGATACCCTACGGGTGCAATGGAGATGAAGTCACAACGAGATATTCACCGGGTCAGCCCTGCGTGCGCAATCCCTGATTTAGCGGGAGAAATCACAGCAGCCCTGGCTGGTACTGGCCCAGCCTTAGGTCTTGGCGAAGTTCGATCAACTGGCGCCCCTTCACGTATTGCATTAGTTATTGGCACCAGCGGCACTACTGGCATGAGTAAAGAGGTTGCATTCACAGCTTCGGCATTACTTGCATCTGCGCGGGCTTCAAATAAGTTCTTAGACGCAAAGCCTGGACAACAGTGGTCTTTGTTCTTGCCACTCACTCATATAGCTGCAGTCAATGTGATTATTCGATCTATGGAACTTGGAACACTTCCCATTGATTTACGTGAACACCAAGGTGAATATCCAAAAATTGATTTCACTTCAATTGTTCCTACACAGTTATTTAGAGCTCTCAATAGTGATGAACGTTTGCTGCGCCATCTTCAAAGTGCACAAGCAGTTTTGGTAGGAGGCGCAGCGCTATCACCAACACTGCGCCAGCAAGCGATAAATGCTGGGATTAATGTTGTTGAAACCTACGGAATGACTGAAACTTCTGGTGGCTGTGTTTATAACGGGCAAGCAATTGAAGGTGTTGAATATTGCCTCAATGAAAAATCTTTGGTTCAAATCCGTGGTTCAGTAATGTCTGAGACATACCTGAACGCTCCAGAGCTCTATGTTCTCAGTGATGGTTGGTTTGTTACAAATGATCTTGGCGAAGTCATTGATGGCAAGCTTCATATTTTGGGACGAGCTGACGATGTAATCATTTCAGGTGGTGAAAATGTCTCACTCACTGCCATAGAAGCAACGCTTTCAATTCGTTTTCCAGAGATTGAATTTGCCGCCTTTGCAGTCAATGACATTCAGTGGGGACAAGCTTTGCACTTAGCTGTGGTTGGTGAAATCGGTGAGAGTGAGATTTCACATTATTTAGAGGCAGCCCTAGGAGCTGCATCAAAGCCAAAAGGAATTCATCACCTAGAGCAGTTACCCTTGCTCGGTATCGGCAAAGTCGATCGCTTAGCCCTTGCGAAAATGGTGGGACATGAATAAATGGATTCTCGGTGCGCGCCCGCGCACATTGCCTGCAGCTATCGCACCTGTATTTGTTGCAACTGCGTTAGCAGGTAGTGATTGGAACTGGTTTCGAGCAGCTCTTGCTCTAAAGGTGGGAGTTTGGCTTCAGATCGGCGTTAACTATGCCAACGATTATTCAGATGGCGTTAAAGGAAGCGATGACAATCGCATTGGGCCAACACGTTTAGTTGCAAGTGGTTTGGCAACAGCTGCGCAAGTAAAGCGGGCAGCATTCATATCTTTTGGTATCGCCTCCATCGCCGGAATCTGGCTCTCTTTATTGAGTTCACCTTGGTTAATGGTTGTGGGTGTTGCAGCCATCGCTGCAGCATGGGGTTACACCGGCGGAAAAAATCCATATGGCTATAGCGGTTTGGGTGAAGTTTCAGTATTTGTCTTTTTTGGTTTAACTGCAACGATTGGTACGTTCTTTTCACAAACTGGTCGTGTCACTGCACTAAGTATTTTGTGTGCCGTACCTATGGGCGCACTCTCTTGCGCAATATTGGTAGTTAATAACATCCGAGATCGCGCACAAGATGAATTAGTAGGTAAGCGAACTCTGGCTGTCAGAGTAGGTGATTCAAAAGCTCGCAAAGGTTTTGTGGCATTACTAGCCATCGCACACATAAGCGCACTTGCAACTTTGGTCCCTAGCTCTTTGCTGACTCTGGCCGTTCTTCCATTAACAATCTCACTTTCGCGAGCAGTTTTGTCTGGTGAAACTGGGCCAAGCCTTATTCCGCTGCTGGGCAAGACCGGCAATCTCCAAATGTTTTTTGGGGCTCTCTTTGCACTAGCTCTAGCGATACAATAATCCCATGGCCAGATTCGTTCTTCTTTTTCTAGTCTTTGGAATCACTATCTATGCATTAATTGATTGTGCACGTAAAGATGAGTCAGAGATTAAGACTTTGCCGAAGTGGGGTTGGTTGCTCGTAATTATTCTGATTGGTCCACAGGCACTTGCTATTGGCCCGATTGCTTATTTAATTGCTGGAAGAAATCGCAAGAGTGGTGGACGCAAACCTAAGCGTCGGATCTTGCCGCCAGATGATGATCCAGATTTCTTGAGGAAGCTTTAACCTCTATAAACCTGAGTAGGTGTGCTTTCCTGTGCCCCAGATGTTTATGTATACATAGTTAAATAAGAATGTTGAACCTGCAAACAAGCACAACCACGCAGCTTTTCGTCCGCGCCAGCCAACTGTTACACGTGCATGTAGGTATGCCGCATATGCCACCCACGTAATAAATGCCCACGTCTCTTTTGGATCCCAGCCCCAATAGCGACCCCATGCACTTTCGGCCCAAATAGCACCTGCAATGACTGAAAACGTCCATAAAGGAAATACAAATGCAACTAAGCGATATGAGAGTTGATCTAGAACTTCAAGTGACGGCAAACGTTTTGCCCAAGTAGTTCTCTCCCCGCGAGACTCCATTGCATCTAAATACAAGTATGCAGCAGCAATCGCATTTGCCAGCAAGAAAACACCACCCGAGATAATGGCTGCAGATACGTGAATGACTAACCATGTTGATTTAAGGGCAGGCACTAAAGGTGCACTTGGACGATAGAGAACTGCAACAGCTGTTCCAAGAGTGAGTAGTACTGCGATTGAAACTAGTAGTCCCAACCAACGCAGATCATATTTACGTAATGCGACAAGGTATGCACCAGAAAATGCCAAAGCTCCTGTAATTGAAAACTCATACATGTTGCCCCAAGGCACACGACCAGCCGAAACACCACGTGCAACAACACCGGCAAAGAGCAATACGAATCCTAAAATCATCATTGCAGTAGCAATGCGCGCAACTTTCTCTGTGCGCTTGTAATCCATGTTCTTCTTTGAATCTTCGGTCGTTACTCGAACAGCCCACGCTGTTTCAATTGCATGAGCAATAAATGAAAGGGTGTAAACGGCCATCGATGAATACACAAGGTAGTTAGATAGATAAGCCCAAGTACGTGACATCTATTTCTCTCCCTTTAACATCGCTACAAATTCCGCCATTTCACTCTCTAAACCTGGTGCTGCATTTTTAGCTAGACCTGCAACTTCTACAGACTTACCAACACGAATCCATATTCGGCGGCGTCTTGTAAACAGCGATGCAAGCAAGCCCAGGATGGCAACAATACTGCCGAGGAGGGCATAGTTCTTCCCAGGATCATTGACTATCTCAATATTGACCCACTGAAGATATCCCTCGAAAGTTATTGAACCTTGCGGGTATGCAAAAGTCTCACCTGGCTTAAGTGATTTAAGACCAATTTGGTTCATCTTTGATGTGTCAATGCGATACACAGATTGTGGAACTCCACTATCGAGACCTAAATCACCCAACCATGCAGCTAACAAAAGCCGTGGATCTAGGGCTTCAGGAAAAACACTCACTGCACCATCTGTTCCACTGCGCGAATACGTTGGCACAAATGAGCCCACAAAACCAATCTGCGGATCTGCATCTGGAACCTTAATAGCACCGATAGAGCGTAGGTTCCCATCCTGTGGCAAGAAAGGCACCGGTCCTTGCAGTGCAACATTGCCCTTTGAATCTCTCACAGTCACAACTGGTGAATAACCATTTGCCTGTAAGTAAATATTGGTGTTACCTAATTTCAGTGGTGAGTTAACTTTTATTGTGCGCTTCTCTGTTTTATTAAAATCGTCCGCAGCAAAAGTAATATCGAGGGTGTAGTCCTCAGGTGCGCTAGTTACCACATTATATTTTGCAGTAAATTTATCAACTGTGAGTGCAAAATCAGGAAGATTGTTTTCATTAAACAACTTGCCGAAATTCAAAGAATCGTAACTAGTTGTGGTATTCACGAAGCGCTCACCTACATTTATAATTGCCATTCCCCGCATACCAAATAGAGAGCTAAATGAAATTCCTAGCAAGACCAAAATAAGTGCTAAGTGGAAAAAGAGATTTCCCGTCTCTCTCATAAATCCTTTTTCAGCAGAAATAGAGCCCTCTTTTTCTAGAACTCTAAATCGCTTTGATTTAAACCAAGCCCGGGCTTTGTCCAATTCATCGCCTTGTGAACTCCAAGTGGAGAAATGCTCCATGCGATCAAGATTCTTTGGTGTGACAGGCGGAAGCGCACGTGCTGCGTGAAAATGTTCGAATGTTCTAGGTAGAACACAGCCAATAAGTGAGATAAAGAGCAAGATATAAATTGCGCTAAACCATGGGGATCCATAGACATCAAAGAGTGAGAAACGATCCATCCATTTAGCGAGCTCTGGTGAATTCTTGAAGTATTCCCCCACTTGAATAGGATTCTGCGTACGCTGAGGAACTAGTGATCCAGGTATGGATGCAACTCCAAGCAAAAGCAGCAAAATGAGCGCTGTACGCATGCTTGTTAATTGGCGCCAGCCATAGCGCAATAAGCCAACGCTGCCTAGCTCTGGGACTTCTATCTCTTTGCTCATTTAAACCACCGGAATGAAATCTGAAATAAAAGAGCGCATTGAGTTCATTAATTGAGCCCATAAACCTGTGACTTGCAATAGACCCAGAGCAATAAGGAAAACTCCACCAATTTTTGTAATCAAGTCTCCGCGCTTGACTAGATACTTACGCAATTTCTCTGAGCGATCCAAGAAAACACCCGATGCTATAAATGGCAGGCCTAAACCAAAACAATAACCCACAGATAAAATTGCACCGCGCGCTGCACTTGATTCTTGAAAAGCTAGAGTTTGAACTGCTGCTAATGCTGGACCAATACAAGGTGTCCAGCCCACGCCAAAGAGAAAACCTAAAATCGGCGCACCAACTAAGCCACCTGTTGTTTTCATTGTGGGGCGAAATGTTGGAGCAAATGGAAATTTTCCTAGAAAAATAAAACCAAGAAATATCGTGATTACACCCAGGATTATTGAGATTAATGTTTCGTTAGCAACTAATTGATTTCCGAGCCCACCAAAGATCGCACCAAATGAGACAAATACAACACTAAAACCAAGGACAAACAAAACTGAGCCAAGAAATACTTTGCCACGGCTAGCAGAAAAACCTGCAGCAAAAGATAGGTAGCCTGGAACGAGAGGCAAGATACATGGAGATAGAAAAGAAATTACACCGGCAATAAAGGCCACAGGCAGCGCTGTAATGAGGAAGCCACTCATGATTTGTTCTACAAAGAAATCTTTCATTCCCGGCTCACCCTCTCAATGAGATCTGAAAGAGAAGCAACAGTTACTACGCCAGATATACGAGCTGCAACTCTGCCAGCTTTATCAATAAGCACTGTTGAAGGGATCGCATTTGCTGGAAGTGATCCTTTAAAGCCTATTAATAACGAATCATCAATAAGAGTGGGATATGGAAGTGAAAACCGTCTCTGGAATGCTTCGGCAGTTGCAGGGTTATCACGCGTCAAAATTCCTATAAATGCAACATCGCTATATTTATTGGCAAGTGCCGCAAGAGTTGGAGCCTCTGCTCTGCATGGTGAACACCAAGAAGCCCAGACATTTACCACTGCGACCTTACCAACTGAATACGTGTAGTTAGTTCCAGATAAGGTCATTCCAGACAAAGCCGGTGCTTCAACTCTTTTCTCTGGCTTAATAAAAGTTACAGCACCATTTCCGGAGACAAAGGATTCTTGTGAACTAGAAGTGCCACCACCTCCACAAGAAGTGAGCAAAAACGCAGTAGCTATAAGAGCTACGGTCTTAATTCCAGATTTCATCAATTCTTCTTTGGTAACAAATGACGTGCTGGTTCAGAGTAAGTAAGACCCGAGATAAAACCGTCATCGTCAAAATGAACGCTAGTAACTGATGCTAATGAACACTCACGACGGCGTGGGTCATGGAGCAATCTGCGATTCTCAATTGCACTTCTTAAAATCCAAATTGGAAGTTGATGTGAAACAACGATTGCATCTTTGCCACCAGCTGCATCTCGTGCAGCAAAGACTGCAGCTAGCATTCGATTGATTTGTTGATCGTAGGGTTCACCCCATGATGGTTTCCATGGATTCCACAAGTGACGCCATGAAGATGGATGCTTCAAAACACCATCTCCCACGCCAAAAGGTTTTCCTTCAAAAACATTTGCAGCTTCAATTAATCGCTCATCCGTAGTAATTGCAATCTTATGTGCGGCAGCAATTGGAGCAGCAGTTTCTTGTGCTCGTTGCAGTGGAGAGACATGGAGAGCGCCTAGATCAATAGTTCGAGACCAATCACCCAATGTTTGTGCCATCTCTTTCCCCCGGGCAGAAAGTCCCCAACCGGGTTGGCGACCGTAGAGAATCTTGTTGGGATTTTCTACTTCACCGTGGCGGACGACATGGACTGTTGAACTCATTGGTAAAGCATAAAGCGTCCCAATTGATGCAAGTTCGTTAAGGTAGTGACATGGCACTCACAGCTAAGCGGGCAGCCTTTTTTGATGTAGATAACACCCTGATTCGTGGCTCAACCCTCTACTTCCTGGGTAAGGGCATGTATCAGCGTGGTTATTTCACAAAGAGGGATATTTCGCGCTTCGTATTGGCCAACCTTAGATTTCGTCTAACTGGTAAAGAAAATAGAGAAGAGATTGAGCGCTTTCAAGATGCTGCCACAGAATTTATTGGTGGCCACAGTGTTGAAGACATATTAAAGATCGCACAAGAGATTTATGATCAATATGTCTCACCTGCTCTTTGGCAAGGAACTATTGACATCGCTCAAAAACATTTAGCAGCCGGTGAAGAGGTTTGGTTAGTGACTGCAGCGCCAGAAGATATGGCAGTACTTATGGCACAAAGATTAGGTTTTACTGGAGCACTTGGCAGTAAAGCTGAAACTAAAGATGGAAAATACACTGGTGCTATGTTGGGACTTCTCTTACATGGAAAAGAAAAAGCTGTTGCGGTTCGCGAACTTGCAGAAAAGAAAAATTTAGATCTCAATCGATGTTACTCATATTCAGATAGCCACAATGACCTTCCATTACTGCAATGCGTGGGACATCCATCGGCAATTAATCCAGATGCAATCTTGTCGTTGCGCGCGATGGCTGAAGGTTGGCCAATCCATGATTTCCGCCGTGCCCGTTATTTAGGCAAAATCGTCTCTCCTGTTGTTGTGCGACTTGCAGCCCTTGGAACATGGTTGACCCCCCGCAGAAAGCGTCGTTGATTAACCTCTAAAGGCTAAATGCCAGTAATGTAGGCAAGTTATGGAAATGCGCTCCTTCTCCGACTACTTACGTAGTGTCGATGATGCTGCCTTCTTAAATCTATTTTCTGCTCGCCCAGATTTAGTAACTCCTGTACCGCCAGACATCGCATCCCTTGCCGTTCGTGCATGCTCTGCTCCTAGTTTGGCTCGTGCACTTGATTCTCTAAATCAGTGGCAGTTCCAGGTTTTAGAAGCTGCAGCCGCGCTTAATGAGCCTTTTTCCTTAAAAAGTATTGTTGCGATAACAGATAAAGCTGCATCCTCAGCCTTAGATCACTTGATTTCTATTGGTCTGATCTATCCATCTGATGATGGAATGCGTTTACCTTCACAACTGCGCGATGTCATTGGTAACGAGCCTGCGGGTCTTGGACCTGCATCAGTTTCAAAAATTAAAGTAGCTGAAGTTGAAAAGGCTCCACCCGAGGCAAAGAAAGTTCTAGAGAGATTAATTTGGGGACCTCCGCGCGGAAGTGTTGGAGATATTAAGAATCCTGGCCCAGGAGTTGCGTGGCTTTTAGAACAAAAATTCCTTGTGCCACTAGATCAGCGAACAGTTATTTTGCCTCGCGAAGTAGCAATACATCTGCGTGGTGGCAAAATTCATAAAGAAAACTTTATTGTTCAGCCAAAGTTAGCCGGTGCTACGCGCAATGAACAACAAGTCAACCTTGCAGCCATTACAAATATCTCCACAGTTTTGCGTTGGGTAGAAGAACTTCTTAATTTCTGGGCAGATGAACCATCCGATGCGCTGCGTGCAGGTGGATTAGGAGTTCGCGATTTAAAGATTCTGTCTAATCATCTAGGTGTGGATGAATCCTGCACAGCCTTCATTGCTGAGCTAGCTTATCTTGCTTCACTTATTAGTTTTGATCCACAAGATCGAATAATGCCAAGCAACAAATTTGATATCTGGTTAATGCAAACCCCGGCAGATCGTTGGCAAGTTCTTGCCTCCCAATGGCTTATTACTTCGCGCGTAAGTGGATTGGTCGGCCGTGCTGAGTCCAAAAACGTTGCAGCGCTAGGGCCTGAGCTAGACCGAGCAAATGCATCGAAAGTACGTGCATTAACTCTGGCTATTCTTAATGAGAATCGGGGAATTGCTCCAGAGCTTGCATCATTTAATGAAGTCATTGCTTGGCGTGCTCCTGTGCGCCGTAATTCATCCCTGCAAGAAGAGTTAGCTAGTTGGACTCTACGAGAGGCTGAATGGCTCGGAATTACTGGGCAAGGCGCAATCTCTAAATACGGTGTTGAATTTTTGGGCGGTGAAGATTTAGCAATCATTAATGAAGACCTACCTAAAACTGTGGACCATATTTTGATTCAGAGCGATAACACTGCAATTGCGCCCGGTCCACTAGAACATGAAATTTCACAGCAACTTGCCATGATGGCCGATATTGAAAGTCGTGGGGGTGCAACGGTCTATCGCTTTAGTGAAGCAACAATTCGCCGAGCACTAGATCATGGCAAAACTGGGGATGAGATTAAGGTTTTCTTAACTAAGACTTCCAAGACCCCCATGCCACAACCGTTGGAGTATCTCATTGCCGATGTTTCTAAAAAACATGGCAAGTTACGAGTTGGAAACACTTCGGCTTTTATACGCTGTGAAGACACTGCTCTTATTTCTCAAATCATGAATGATAAGAGATTAGAGCTTCTCGAACTTCGCCGCATCGCGCCTGAAGTTGTCATCTGTGATCATGATGCAACAGACACGATGCGTATTTTGCGTGAAGCTGGTTATCTACCTGCAGGTGAATCAGCAACTGGAGTTATGCTCACCGGTCCACGATCAAATCGTGCGCTGACTAAACCTCGACCTCCTCGAGTAATTGGCGAGATTGAAATACCAACCGAAGAGAATTTGAATGCTGCAATTCGAGCAATTCGTACTGGTGAAAAATCAACTCACAAGCAAACTCATTTGCGACAAGCTGCTAATGAAGCTTTGGGTGCCCTGCCTCGCACCACAGCAAATGAAACTATGGATTTAGTGAATAAATACATCTTGGAGGAAAAATCACTTTCTATTGGATATGCCGATAACAATGGCGCGGTTACTCACCGAATCATTGATCCAATACGTGTAAGCGCAGGTGCCTTAATTGCTCGTGATCATGCAACCGGTGAAGTCCAATCCTTCAGAATCCCCCGCATCACCGGCGTTGCGCCGCTATAGGATTAACCCATGTTGGCCGCCCTTGAAGCTCTAGTGAAGTTGGAATCACCAACTGAAGATCTAGCGGCATGCCAAGACGTAGTGCGATTAGCAAGTGATCTTGCAACAACAATTCTTGGAACTCCTGCACAAATCCGTGACGTCAATGGTCGTCCAGTTTTCTGGTGGGGCGCAGAAAATCCTGACGTAGTTGTGTTGGCTCACTTAGACACAGTCTGGCCCAAAGGCTCATTCACTCCTCTATGGAAAGTTGAAGGAAACAAAGCAACTGGTCCTGGAATTTTTGATATGAAAGCTGGATTTATTCAAGCTCTTTATGCCATGAAAGGCATCACTGGTTCTGCGGCATTAGTTGCAACCACAGATGAAGAAACTGGTAGTGCAACAAGTAGAGAATTCATCAAAGAGATCTCATCGAAAGCCAAAGCAGTTTTAGTCCTAGAAGCATCTCTCAATGGAAAGGTTAAGACTGGCCGCAAAGGCACGGCGATGTATCAAATTAAGATTCATGGCAAAGCATCACATGCTGGACTTGAACCAGAAAAGGGAATTAACTCCACAGTTGAGATAGCCCATGCAATTATCGCTGTTGCAGCTCTTGAAAATAAAGAGCATGGAACAACTGTTGTCCCTACGATGTTGCGCGCTGGTAACACTACAAACACAGTTCCAGATTTAGCTGTTCTAGATATTGATGTACGCTCATATTCAATGGATGATCTGAAGCGCGTAGATGCAGCTATTAGAAATTTAAAGGCCGTTAATGCCGATGCACGTTATGAAATCACTGGTGGCTTTAATCGACCACCACTTGAGACTTCTTCAACTATGGCCCTCTATGAGCGTGCAGAAAAAGTAGCTAAAGAATTAGGAATGCCTCATCTTGGGCACGCCTCCGTTGGCGGAGCTAGCGATGGTAACTTCGCAGCTGCAGCCGGCGCTCAAGTTCTAGATGGTTTAGGCGCAATCGGTGATGGTGCCCATGCTGCCCATGAATGGGTGGATATCAGCGTTCTTGAGATTAGAAGCAAGTTACTCAACGCCTTGATTAAGGATCTATTAGATGACTGATGGCCCGTTAATCGTCCAAAGCGATAAAACGCTGCTCTTAGATATCGATCATCCGCTTTCTACAGAGTGCCGCCGTGCAATCGCACCTTTTGCCGAACTAGAGCGATCACCTGAGCACATTCACACTTACCGATTAACTCCACTTGGTTTATGGAATGCACGTGCTGCTGGCCATGATGCAGAGCAAGTAATCGATACATTAATTAAGTATTCACGTTACGCAGTTCCGCATTCAATATTGATTGATGTTGCAGAGACAATGTCTCGCTACGGACGTTTGCGCCTTGAAGCAGATCCAGTCCATGGATTAATTCTTGTAACAACTGATTCTGCAGTTCTTGAAGAAGTTATTCGCGCTAAGAAGATTCAACCTTTACTGGGTGCGCGCATTGATAAAGAAACGATTGCTGTTTTGCCAAGCCAGCGTGGACAGATTAAGCAATCATTACTTCGCCTTGGTTGGCCAGCAGAAGACTTTGCTGGCTATGTCGATGGTCAAGCACATGAAATTGCACTCAAGCAAGAGGATTGGAAGATTCGTCCTTATCAAGAGTTAGCCGCTGAAGGTTTTTGGCATGGTGGCTCAGGTGTAGTTGTTTTGCCGTGCGGTGCTGGAAAGACAATTGTTGGCGCAGCAGCCATGGCACATGCCAAGGCCACAACATTGATTTTGGTGACAAATACAGTTGCGGCAAGACAGTGGCGCGAAGAACTACTCAAGCGAACAACCTTAAATGAAGATGAAATTGGCGAATATTCAGGTGCTAAGAAGGAGATTCGCCCCGTAACTATTGCTACCTATCAAGTGATGACAAAGAAAAAGAACGGTGTTTACGCCCACCTTGATCTCTTTGATTCATATGACTGGGGATTGATTATTTACGATGAAGTTCACCTTTTGCCTGCTCCAATTTTTCGCTTCACCGCAGATATCCAATCTCGTCGCCGTTTAGGTTTAACTGCCACTTTGGTACGCGAGGATGGAATGGAAGGTGAGGTCTTCTCACTCATTGGCCCTAAGCGCTTTGATGTTCCCTGGAAAGAAATTGAAACTCAGGGATACATCGCTCCAGCAGAGTGCATTGAAGTACGAGTAAACCTGACTGAATCTGAGCGCTTGTCCTATGCAACAGCTGAAGTTGAAAATCGCTATCGCTATTGCGCAACTACTCGCACAAAACGCGATGTTGTGGAAGCACTTGTTAAGAAACACCAAGGTGAGCAGATTTTGGTAATCGGTCAATACATTGACCAGTTAGATGAGCTATCTGAGGTTCTAGGGGTGCCAGTAATTAAAGGTGAAACTCCAGTGAAAGAACGCGAAATCCTCTTTAACAAATTTAGATCAGGTGAGGTAACCACACTTGTTGTTTCAAAGGTAGCTAACTTTTCCATTGATTTACCTGATGCAACTATCGCTATTCAGGTAAGTGGTGCATTTGGCAGCCGCCAAGAAGAAGCACAACGTTTAGGTCGTATCTTGCGTCCCAAGTCCGATGGGCGCTCGGCAACGTTTTATTCTGTAGTTTCCAGAGACACTATCGATCAAGATTTTGCACAAAACCGCCAACGCTTTTTAGCCGAGCAGGGTTACTCTTACAAAATTATTGACGCTGACGATGTTTTTCAAGGGAAGATTTAAAACGTTCAGGATCAACCCTAAAAAAATCATGATGGATTCCATCGATATGAATTACGGGAACTTGTTCACTATAGAGTTTTTCTAACTCTGTATTTCCCTCAATATAAATCTTTTCTATTTCAAAGTTAAGTTCAGTTTGCATACCTTCAAGAACTTCTACTGCAACCTCACACAAATGACAACCATGTCTACCAAATACGGTTATCACTGTCATTGGGCTCGCCTTTCCTGTCAGTTTTCTTAGAGAGTTGCTTTATCCAACCCTCGGGCTATGAGGCAATCATCTCACCTTGATAGTGTGCACCTATGCAGAAAATCCTCTCGAAGAAGGTGCGGGCCAGCGTTGTTGCCTTTGCCCTTGTTGCTTCAATTTTTTCTGCACCGACTGCTGAGGCACTTTTTAAAGTTATCCCAGCAACTCAATGGGGTCATATCTATGCAGGTACTGCTACAGATACAAAACCAGAGCAACGGGGACCGGTTAAAAATCTCCAAGCAAAATCTAAAATTGAAGTTAAGTACAACAATTTCCCTGACTGGGCTAAAAAAGAAGTACAAGCTGCCGTTGATACCTGGGCCGCAAATTTTGCATCCACAGTGACGATCAATATTGATGCATCATGGGGCCGCTCAAGCTCTTGGGGTATTTTAGGAAGTGCACGCCCAGGAAGTTTCTACTCAGGATTTTCAGGTGCACCTGATCCATCACTTTGGTACACCTCAGCATTAGCAAATGCTCTAGCAGGAAAAGATTTAGATAAAGCGAACCCAGAAATAATTATTCAAGTTAATTCCTCTGCTGCTTGGAATAGTCGCGGGGATGGCATGCCAAGCAATAGTGAATACGACTTGGAATCAGTCTTCTTGCATGAAATCGCACACGGCTTGGGTTTTCTATCTAATGATGCCTACGATACTTTCTACGGAGTTGCCAGCTTGGATCAACCAACTCCCTTTGATGCATTCGCACAGACTGAAGATGGTCGACGCCTAGCTGATTTACCGACACCATCACTGGAACTTGGTAGGGCTCTTACATCCTCACTTGTTTGGTCAGGTCCTCTTGGAATTAAAGCTAATAACGGTGTGAAGCCAAAGCTTTATACACCCTCTCGTTATCAACCTGGATCCTCAACTAGCCATTTAGATGAGGCAACATTTTCAAAATCTGGTTTGGATTCAGTAATGACTCCTAATTTAGATCCAGGTGAGATTTTTAAAGAGCCTGGACCTTTGTTATTGGCGATGATGGAAGATATGCGCAATAAACCACCAGCAGGCATTGCTACTGGCTTACCTGAATCACCACGCAATGTTCAAGCATTTATTGGTGACTCCTCCGCTCTGATTTCATTTGACCCACCAGTAAATATCCGCACCGCTCAAGTCACTGAGTACGTTGTGAAGAATCTAAAAACTGGAGTTGAAAAGAAAGCTACTTCTAGCCCAGTTGTAATTACAGGATTAAAAAATGGACTTTCTTACTCCTTCACTGTTGTTGCAAAGAACTCCTTAGGTATTTCAACTGCTGCGACAAGTAAGGCAATCACGCCACAAGCAGGCTGGAGAAGCTCAGTTATTGATACAACTGCAGATGGAAAATCTGTTTCAAGCACAGTTTTCAATGGTCAACCGACGGTTGCCTATACCGACACCAAGAGCGGTGATTTAAAACTCGCCATTTACGATGGCAAAGTATGGAAGAAAGTAACTGTGGATGGTGCCGGCGGCACAAACGGTCGTACCTCGCACCCAATTGCTGGCAAAATTTCAATGTGCGTTAATGGAAGCGGTAAGAAGCAAACACTGCACCTTTTCTATAGCGATATAACTGATAAAGATCTGCGATATGCCTCATATAACGGCAAGAGCTTTGTATTTAATGTAGTCGATGGTGATGGTCCATCTGTTAATGACTATTCAGATCCTGTGCGTGTGCGCACATCAAGTGATGTAAGCGTTTCAAATGCTTGTGTGGCATCAGCCTCAGCCATTCAAGTCTTCTATCGTGATGAAAGCCAAGGTGTTTTATTAGGTGCAGTGAAGGTTAAAACTTCTGACTGGACCTATGAAATGGTTGATGGAGACCGTAAAACTGATGGTCGCACAACAGGTGACGTTGGCTTCCATCTTCAAGCACTATTTGATGGAGCTAAAACCTATGTCGCCTACGACTCTGTTGTTTCAATGAATCAAAAGAAAGAGATAACTTCTGGGGCGATCCGTGTAGCAACTCGAACTGGAAGTGATGCAAATACCTGGAGCTATCAAACCCTTGATATTGCAACTGATGAAGCATCTGTCTTTGGTTACGACGTTGCAATGTCTAAGGTAAACGGGGATGTATTGATTACCTGGCTTGCAACCTCTGTAGCTACATTCCCAAAGCCCAACCAACTGCGCTGGGCGATGTTGAGCAAACCACTTGAGATTTCAAGAATTACGACTGAGAACTTTGGAACACCTGGTGAGTACTTATCCACCGATGGAAAGACAATTTTGTTTAACTGCCAAGAGCGTCTGTGTTCCGTTGATACAACTAAGAAAGATCTTGGACAAGCTGCAATCAGTTTAATTAGAAGCACCCAAGGCTCTGAACCTACTCAGAGTACCTGGGTGACTGTAAATAAAATTAAGTATGTGCTTGCCACGGTTAATGGAAAGCTGGCCTTACTAAAACCGTAATTACTATTTAGCGTTACGGCGCTGAATGCGAGTCTTCTTGAGAAGCTTCTTATGCTTCTTCTTCGCCATGCGCTTACGTCGCTTTTTAATTACGGAACCCATATGTCACGCTCTCATTTCTTAAATCGTTATTGCTGAGGGAGTTAGGTTACCTCTAGTTGAGGGTAAAAATCGAAACGGTTTCTGCGCTTGAAGTGATACACAAAGGACCCAAATCCTTGGAAAGGTAGAGTCCTAGTACTTCTTTTTGCTCGGCTGGGGCGCTGTGGGCGGCGGTAATGACACCTTTGGCATCAAAGGTTAGAAGTAAGGCTTGCGCGCTCTTAGGTGCCCAATTGGCTAGTTGAGCAATCGCACCTTTTGATTGAAAAAATGCAAATGTTGATCCTGCAGTTAGTGTCTTACCTGATGAAGCAAACCTATACGTCCACGATGGAGCATAAGCACTTGAAAACTTAGTGATTGCGCTTTCAACCTTTGGTCCAGTAATTACTTCCCCGCCTAGCAAAAGCGAATTAGTTGCACTCAACCAGTTTCTTGATGCTTTAGGTGCACTACTTCGCACAACTGAAACAACCTTGCCCACTTTCGAAACCTTGATAATCACTCCATCAACTTTTCCGACAAGTTTTTTACCACCTAATATTTCAGCACTTGATCCAACTACCGTTAAGGATCCATCTGCATGCTTAACAACTGACTCGAAAACCGTTGCTTCTGTACCAACCTTAATGGGCTTAACAATTTCTCCTGCTAAATCTGAATTAATAATGGTCCCTGAACTTCCAACGGCAGTGATTCCATTTTTGTCTATCGCTATGGAATTAATCAAAATCGGTGCACTTAATTGCAACGTGTATTGAGTAAGTGACGCAGTATTTGGATTAAGTGACCAAAGTGAATAAGCATCAAGATCAGCGCTAAAAATATCGATAACAGGAAGGATTTTATCTGGATTAAGTGCAGTCACTGTAGGGGAAGGTACAGGCGTTGCTCGTGCTAATGAAGTCGAACCTGCAAGCCAAATAACTCCATTGCTATCAACTGCCGCCGCGGTTACTACAGATGGTGAAGCTTTATCTAACTCCACATTCCAGAGCTCTTTTCCAGCTATATCCAAGGCTTTAGCAAATGATTTATCACCTTTATTGCCATAAACAATTATGGTTCGCCCTGAAGCAACCACTCCAGAAAACTCATCAACGGATGCAATTGTTGTGAGTAATTTCAGCGACTTAACGAGAGGTTTTTTAGGTGCTGCATGTGCAAAAGGTGTGAAGAAGAGAGAAGAAATTAGAACGAGTGAAAGTAAGCGTTTCACGCTAATTCCTGCGAGCGATCGCGCGCGGCTTTCATAGCTTGTGCAACGACATCTCCCAGTTGATGTGATTCAAAGGAAGCAAGAGCTGCTGCTGTTGTGCCATTCGGGCTTGTGACATTTTCACGCAAGGTTGTTGCACTCTTTCCTGATTCATCCAGCAATTTGGCTGCGCCAACAATCGTTTGAACTGTGAGAGTTGTTGCATCAGCATCAGATAATCCAAGGGCTTTAGCTCCCTCAACCATTGCTTCAACAAATCTGAAAAAATAAGCGGGTCCTGAACCACTCGTTGCAGTGACAGCATCTTGGAGATCTTCACTGACTTGAATCACTTTGCCAGTTGCACTTAGAAAACCTGAGACAAACTCTGATTGCTTCGCATTTACCCCCGTCCCAAGTGAGATTGCGGCCATTCCAGCTCCAACCAAAGTTGGAGTATTTGGCATTACGCGAACAACGGGATTGCCTGTTCCAAGTCCCTTTTCAATAAATGAGATCTTCTTGCCTGCTGCAAATGTGATGACTACCGCTGATTTATTGATTGATCCCTTGATTTCATCAAGGACTGTAGCCATATCTTGAGGCTTAACAACAAGTAAGAGCGCATCAGCTTTTGAAACATTAGTTACTACGTCTTCAACCTTGATTCCATAGCGAGTGCGTAGTTCATCAGCTCGGTCAGTGCGCTTTTCAGAGATAGTAATGGAACTTGGAGCTATCCCATAAGAAATCAGCGCAGCAATAAGGGCTTCACCCATTACTCCTGCCCCAATTACTCCAACTTGATTCATGTAACAAGCCTACCTTTATGCCTGTAGGCTCTGCGACTATGTCTGAAATAAAACCTGGGTTTGCGCGTGATTGGGTTGAATTTAGCGACCCCAGTGACGAAGAAGAAATCTTCAAGTGCGACCTCACATGGTTGACCTCATATTGGACTTGTATTTATGGCGACGGTTGCCAAGGTGTATTTAAGAGCCAACCATTTAGTGGTTGCTGCACTGAAGGGGCGATGTATACAGATGAAGATGATGAAAAGCGCACAGAAAAAGCTGCTGCTTACTTAACTCCAGACATGTGGCAATTCTATTCAGAGGCTCGACCAAAAAAGCCTGGTGGTGCTTTACGTATTTCTGAAAAAGATGAAGATGGCGATCGAAAAACTCGTAGCGTTGAAGATGGATGTATTTTCTTAAACCGTAAAGGTTATGAAGCAGAAGGCTTCAATGGTTCCTTCGGTTGCGTATTGCACCACTTAGCAATCAAGGAAAAGAAACACTTTGTAGATACCAAGCCAGATGTTTGCTGGCAGTTGCCATTGCGTCGTAGTTATGAAACTCGCCAAGTTGGCGAGCGCGAATATTCAATTACCGTTATCGGTGAATACGAGCGTCTTGCTTGGGGCGATGGTGGAGAAGATTTCGATTGGTACTGCACAAGCAATCCTGATGCGCACGTAGGAACCGAGCCGGTGTATATCTCCAATAAGTATGAGCTCCAAAAACTTATGGGTGAGCAGGCTTACGCCGAGCTGGCACGCCTGTGTGATATCCGTATTGCAGGTATTAAGGATGCTCAGTCCCGTTCACTTCCCCTCTTTGTTATCCAACATCCAGCAACACTTGCTGCCCAGAAGAAATAGTCAGTCCTTCGTTCTAGGCTCTACCCATGGCCAAAGTTGAGAAAGATCCATTCCGCTGCAGTGAATGCGGTTGGAGCTCGCAAAAATGGGTTGGCCGCTGCGGTGAATGCCAAGCATGGGGCTCTGTTGAAGAGTTAGCTGCACCCAAGAAACTCTCACTTGTCCCTGGAAATGTCACAAGTAAAGCAACTCCTATTGGAGATGTTGATCTATCTGCAGCGCATGCACGTCCTACGGGTGTATCAGAGCTCGATCGCGTACTTGGTGGTGGATTAGTTCCAGGTGCTGCAATCTTGTTAGCTGGTGAACCTGGAGTTGGTAAATCAACGCTACTGCTCTCAGTTGCTGCACAAACTGCAGCTAAAGGAATTCCGGCGCTCTTTGTAAGTGGTGAAGAATCAGCATCACAAGTTCGCCTACGCGCCGAGCGTATTAAAGCAATTGATCCACAACTCTTTCTAGCATCTGAGACAGATCTCGGCGCAGTCATTGCTCACATTGATGCCGTGAAACCACAGTTACTCATTATTGACTCTGTACAAACTATTGGTAGCAGTACAGCAGATGGTTCACCTGGTGGTGTGACACAAGTACGCGAAGTTGCTGGAGCACTAATCCGAATCTGTAAAGATCGTGACATTACTTTGCTCCTAGTTGGCCATGTCACTAAAGATGGCTCTATTGCAGGTCCTAGACTTCTTGAGCATATTGTTGATGTTGTTTTGCAGTTTGAAGGAGAGCGTCACTCACGTCTTCGTTTAATCCGTGCAATCAAAAACCGTTTTGGTGCATCTGATGAAGTGGGATGTTTTGATTTAAGTGATTCAGGAATTGAATCTGTGCTTGACCCAACTGGTCTTTTCACATCACGTCATGCAGAACCAGTTCCTGGAACCTGTGTGACTGTAACTCTTGAAGGTCGCCGCCCATTACTTGCAGAGATTCAAGCGTTAGTAAGTCAGGGGCGTGAGAATGATTTTGGTAATGCACGTCGTGTTGTCTCTGGCCTTGATTCCGCCCGCACATCAATGACTTTGGCAGTACTAGAACTTCGCGCAGGAGTTCGAGTGGGTGGCCGCGATGTTTATGCAGCAACAGTGGGTGGGATGAAAATGTCAGAGCCGGCAGCTGATTTAGCGTTGGCTTTAGCTGTTGCATCTGCTGCAAAAGGTTTAGCTCTACCTTCTGATTTAGTTGCAATCGGTGAAGTTGGTTTGGCTGGTGAAATTCGTAAGGTGAGTGGTGTTGATCGCCGTCTGCAGGAAGCATTTCGTTTAGGTTTCAAGCGCGCGCTCGTTCCAACTGGATCAGAGACAAAGATTGCGGGTATGGAAATTGTTGAAGTTTCACGTCTTGATCAAGCACTCAAACGGGTAAAAATCACTGGCGAATGAACCAGTTAGAAAAACCGATAGTTTCCTGGTTTAAGAAAAACAAGCGCGATCTGCCTT